>Ga0256407_10001972_pt1 | contig 40808 bp, 23 predicted proteins | sample RumenRJG_04DNA_FD_193489 | JGI IMG/M metagenome (GOLD analysis project Ga0256407, IMG submission 193489) | Bovine rumen microbial communities from Lethbridge, Alberta, Canada - RJG_04 | ecosystem: Host-associated > Mammals > Digestive system > Stomach > Rumen | place: Canada: Alberta... | reverse complement strand
AGAAAATAAAGAAATAGAAGAAGAAAAAGTAGAAAAAAATGAAATTCAAAATGAAGAAAAGAAAGAAGAAAAAGAAAATGCAACTAAAGAAAATATACAAAATGAAGAAAAAAAAAAAGAAATTGATGAAAGTTCTGAAGAAACACAAAAAAAAGAAAATAATGTAACCTATAATGAAATAAATAAATTAAATAATGAAATAAAAAATGAAGAAATAAATAATGAAATAAATAAAGAAAATATTAATATTTTAAATGAAAAGGAAAAAGAAAATATAAAATATTTAAAGAAAGAAGAAAATGAAGAGAAAAAGTATGATGAAATAAATGAAAAAGAAAAATTAAATAAAACTTTAAAAGAAGAAAAAATAGAAGAAAAAAAAGAAATTGAAAAAGAAGAGAAAAAAAAAGAAATGAATGAAATTGAAAATGATAAAAAAGTAGAAATAAATGAAATAAAAGGAAAAGAAAAAAAAGATGAAATAAATGAAATTAAAAAAGAAGATAAAAAGGAAGAATTAAATGAAATAAAAGTAGATGAAGTAAATGAAGAAGAAAAAAAGAAAGAATCAGAACAAATTAAAAATATAATAAAAGAAGGAATTAATGAAGAAATCAAAGAAAACAAAAATTTAAATGAAAAAAAAGAAGAAAATGAAATAAAAAGTATTATTAAAGAAGAAATAAAAGATAATAATATTTCTATAAATTTAAATAATAATGAATTAAAAAAATACACAAATGTAAATCACTTAAATAATGCAAATATAAAAGAAGAATTCAATTTAGATAATGAAAAAATAAAAAAAACAATAGGAAATAACAAAATAAATAAACTAGATGAAGCAGATGATGATATAAATAAAAAAATTAAAGATAAAGAAGATATCATGCTTAATGATGAGGTGAATAATATTAAAAATGAAATGAGTCAAAATAATAAAAATGATAATGAAAATAATGTGTTAGAAAATACAAATAAAAAAATAGAGGATGAAGAAAAAAATAAAGAATTAGAAAATAAAAATAATGAAGAAACAATACCAAATAATGATATTAATGATAAAGAAAAAAATCAAAAAAATAATAATAATAATAATTTTATTAATGAAAAACAAAATAATAGTAATATAGGAAATAGAATTGAAAGTGAAGATTCAAAAGAAGATTTTAATGAAAATAAAAATAAAGGAATAAATGAAGATAATAAAGAAATAAATGGAAATAAAGAAATAAATAATAATGAAAAAGAAAGCAACAAACAAACCTTTAACAATAATTTATTTGATTTCAATAATTCTCCATTAAAGGAAAAAAATGGAATATAAAAAATAATTCTTTTTCTAAAGAAAACAAATAAAAATAATTAGAAAGAGTAAAAATGTTTGAACAAAAATAATAATATTATGTTTAATTTTTTATAAACATTATTAAAAATTTTGTTTTTTTTTATTTTTTGAATTTCTTATAACTTTTCTTTTCTTCTTCTGAGTTAATAAAATTATTTTAATTAAAAATAATACTTATATAAATGAAAATGAAATGAATAAAAAACTAAGATATAAGAAATATTAAAATAAAATAAATCTAAAATCATAATTCAATGAAAAAAAAATTTTATTTTCCCAATTAAATATTCTTTAATCAATTAAGTATAACTAGATTACTTTATTTAATTATTAAATCTTCTACCATTTCTATTCCTATTTCTATTCCTTCTTACAAAAGAATTTCTTCTAAATTTATTTCTTTGATTATTTCTATTATTATTTCTATTTCTATTTCTTCTTTGTCCCCTTATTCTTCTTTCTCTTCTTTGACCATTTGAATTATTATTCCTATTATTTCTATTATTTGATATTCTTCTAAATTTTCTTCTGAATCTTCTTCTTTGAACATTTGAATTTTTATTTTGATTTTCATCTTTATTTGAATCATCATATTGATCTTTAAATCTTTCTTTTCTTAAATTTAATATTTCATTAGCTTCATTTTTTGTAATATTATCTTTTGTTTGAAGACCAAATCTTTTTATTCTTTCAATTCTCTTCTGAGATTCTTCTGTTGGATCTGGAATTCCAAATCTTTTTCTTCTTTCAAGTATTTTTTCTTCTTCTGTTTTTGTAGTTGACATTTTTAATTTAAATTTATAATTTGAATATCATTTATAATATAAAAGTTAATATAAATAAAAAAATATTTAATTAATAAATAAATAATAAATTTTAAAATTTTCATATTTTTTTCTTTGATTAATTTTTAAAATAAATTACAAATTTGTTATAGAAAAATTCATTATAAATTATTATATTATTATATTTAAATTTGATTTTTTTCATGTTTTTTATGAATAAATCATTATGAAAATAATAAAATGAATTATATTTTTTAATTTTTTAATTTAACTTTATTACATTTATTTTCATAATTTTTGAAAAAAACCTTTTTTCTTAAATTTTCACAGAGTTTTTTCCTAATTTTTATATATTTATTTTTTTTATAATATTTTTATTTTTAATTTGATTTTAAATACACTATATTTATGGAAAATTTAGAAATTAAAACAAAAGATGGAAGTTTTTTTCCAATTGAAGATGTTACAAATACTGAAAATGATGAAAAAAAAATAAATAATCATTTTTTTATTGATGAGGAAATATTTATTAAGCAAAAAGAGGAAATATTAAAAACAAAAAGAAAAAATAATAATCAAGAAAATAGATTAAGCAATAAAGATACATCTTCTTTTTCAAATATTGATTTAAACATATTAAATCAAGATAATATTGAAAAAAATGATATTAATGAAAAAGAAATAAATAATGAAATAAATAATTATTTAACTTTAAATGATTATAATTATTTTGAAAGTACAGAATTTTTTTGCGATATTTCAGGTGATGAAAAAGACTCTTTTCCTATTTTAGATACAACATGGACAAATGAAAAACAATTAAAATTATATGGAAATAAAATTAAATTTATTGAATTAAGAAATTTGGCTTTAAGAACAGTAAATGAAGTTAATTATAAAAATAATGGAATTCAAATTAAAATAAATTTTAATTTAAAAGGTGAAAGTCAATTATGGATTTTTTCAAGATGTTTTATAAATATTAATTTTGATGAAAATGATTCAAATTATGAATATAATAAAAATAATAATTCAGGAATTTTTAATAAATATACTTCATTAATTAAAATTTCAAAAGAAGTAAATAGTAATAAATGTTATATTCATTTTTCAACTTTTTATGAAGATAAAAATAATGAAAAAATATATTTGAAAACATTTTATAAAAGACAATTAATAGAATTTAAAGTAAAAAATAATCAATCAAATAATTACAACATTAATGAAAATGATATATGTGAATTTAATTTAATTTTATTAGATTTAGGAAATGAAGAAATTAAAACTAAAATTTCTGTTAATGGAAGTAAAAGAACAAATGATACAAAAGGAAATTTTTATCTTCCCATTAATAAAAAAGCAAAAATTTTATTTTGTGGTGTTGGGGAAAGTGTTAAAATTAAAAATTTAATTATAAATTCCTTTAATAAAGAAGAAGAAGATACAATTTTGAATAATGGATTTTTTATTATTGAACAAAAAAATTGCGATTGTTGTTCTATTTTTTAATATATTATTTTAATATATTTTTATAATTTAATATAAATCAATAATTATTTTTTCATTTTGTTTTATCTTCGTTTTAAAATTAAATATTTAAGTTGTATTTTGTTTTTTTATTTAAATTAAAAATATTTGAATTTTTTGCTAATTTAGTTAAAAGAGAAAATGGAAATTAATTATGAATATTTTTTTAAAAGTTTAAATAAATATAAAAATGAAAGCCATGTTAAGTAAGAAATAAAATATTTGAATTTTTATAGAGTTTATGGTTTAACTGATACTTCTATGAGTAAAAATAAAAATATAATTCTCAATAATTCAATATATGAATTTTTTATTTTCTCAAAAAATGGAATTTGTATTTCACATTCTCAATATAAAAAAATATATGATAATGAAAATGATTACGAAAGATTTAAAAAATCAATAAAAAATATTTCATGTAATTTACTTAATAAAGCAACAGATACATCTTTATTTAATTTTTGTAAAATCAGAATTTCTAATTTAATAATTCAGATTTTATTAAAAGATGAAATGTCATTTATTGGTATTTTTCCAATTAATTCAAGTCATTATTTTCATAAATTAATTTTAATTCATATGTATATAGCTTTATTAAATTTTAAAGGAGACACAGTTGAAAAAATTGAAATAATTAACAAAAAAAAAATACAAAAAAAATCTTTTGAAACTTTACAATCTTTTTTTTACAAATTTGAAAATGAATTAGAAGAATTTAAAATGACCGATTTATTTGAATTTATGATATATGAATTATATTTTTTAAGATATATTGGAATACATTTTCAAAAAATATTCAATGAATTATTAAAAAGAGAAGAATTTAATCAATCTTCATATTTTAAATTTAAAAATTTATATATTGTTGATTTATCAACTGGAAATATTTTACTTGATTGGTTAGATATAGAAAAAAATAAAAAAAATATAAAATATTATTTAAATGATAAATTATGGTTTGAATTAATGCATCATTCAAAAATGATGATGGAAGATTATAAAAATGAACATAAATTTTATTTTACTTATATTGGTTCATCTTTTAGATTTGTTAAATTTGAATGTACTTCAACATTTCCAAGATTAACTTTTATAATTAAATTTATTCCTTTATTAAAAGGATTATCAATAATTCATATTTACTCACAAAAAAAATTATCTAGAATTACTGAAAATTCAGATCAACAATTATTTAGATATAAAGAAATTGATTTATTATATGGTGCAGATATTAGGACTAATAGTAATTTAGACTTTAGATATAGTGAACATAGAATACTTCAATATATTGAAAAATTTTTTATCGAATTTTTTATTTCTATTAGAAATTCAGAAATATTTAGAGATCAAAATACAAATAAAGAATTAAAATATTTTAATTATCCTATTATTTTAGAAATAAATAGAATAAGTGAAAATAGTAATTGTTCAGTTAATGAGATTATTGAAAAAATTAATAAAGGTTTAAAAGAAATGTATTATAATAATAATAATAGTAATGATAAAGGTTATAATAGAGCTGCTAGTATTTATAGTAGAATTTTTACTGATGCTGAGAAATTAGATAATGTTTTAGTAGTAAAAAAAGAAGATATTTTAAAAGATTTATTTGATAGAGATAATAAAAATACAAAAGAAAAAAAGAAAAATAGTAATAATATAAAAAAGAAAAAAAATGTTGTAGTATTAGTAAGAAATCATTTTTTAAATAATCAACAAAAAAAAGTAAATGAAAATAAATCTAATTCAATTTCTTTTAGTGATTCTGATGAAATTTCACAAAATGAAAAAGTTACAATTAATCAATCTATTTCTATTTCAAAAATTTCAAATAAATTAATTAAAAGTAATAGTAATAATAATATTAATATTAATGATGAGGATAAAAGAAGTAAAGAAATTTTATTAGATAAATTAATTGATATGAGTGAAAGTGGGAAAATATATATTGATGATATTAATACAGATAGAAATCTTAATAATAATAAATTATTCAATATTAAAGTTCCAAAACCAAAAATTGATGATAATGAGAATAAAGAAAAAAAAATGGAAAAATTAATTTTAATAGATGATATTGATAGTAATTCTCAAATTGTTTAAAATATTTTACATATATTCTTTATTTTAATAAATTTTATTTTTTTGTCTGAAAACAATTTATACAATAAACAATTTTTTTATTTGATATTTTAATTATATAAAAATAATTTATTAACAATTTTATAATTTAATATAAAAGATTTATTTTGATTAAATTTAACTCAAGTTTTAAAATAATAAGAATATATAAGAATAAATAATAATATTTACATCCAAATTCGTTATTCCAATTTTATATTTTTTGAACCTAAAAAAATAAATTATATATTATATTGATTTTTATTTTGGTTAAAATGTCTTATATTTTTTGGATATCTTGCATAATTTGTATAATCAATATAAAATTCAGTTCCTTCAGGATATTTTGGTGGAGTATTAATATTATAATTATCTTCATTAATAAGATAATTACTTTGATTTGTAGAATAATTATTATTATTAAAATTATAATTATATCTATTTACTTTTTCTACTTTTATGTTATGATAATCTTCATATTTACCTATTAATTGTTTTTCTCTTTCTTCAATTCTTCTTTTATATTCTTGAAAATCAAATTCATTCATTGATTTTGATATTTGTTCTTTTTTATTTCTTTCATAGTAATTATTTTGTAATGGAGTATTCATATTTTCATTATTAAAATTATTATAATTTATATTATTATTAATAGAATTATTTTTTTTTTCTATATCGTAATTTGTATTTATAGATTTTATTTGAAGATTATAATTATTATCTTCTTTTAATTTATTATCATAATTTGAATAATTATCATTAACTTGATTTTTATTTATTTGATAATCCAAATTATTATTTTGATTGATTTGATTATTATTATAATTCAAATCAATATTTTGTTTTATTTGATTATTACTATAATATAAATACTTATCTTTATTGAATTGATTATTATTATTAAATTGTGTATTATTATTTATTAATTGATTATTATTATAAAATTTAGATTTTTTATATTCATAATTATCATTTTCTAAATTCATTCTATTATTTCTAAAAGTAGGAGGAGAAAAAATTTTTTGATTGTAATTTCTTTTTTGATAATCTCCAAAAGGAATTCCACCTTTTCCAAGTGAATAATAATCGTAATAATAATTATTTGAATTATCAATTGGAGTAAGGGTTCCATTATATTTTCTACTAAAATAAGTTTGTGGTGTTTTTATTGCTTTATATTCTTGTCCTATTTTATCTGTTAAAAAATCTTGATTATCATTTGATATTGGTTGAAAATTTGAATTCGTTTTTCCTGTTTTTTTTAAATAATTTAAAAATTCTATTCTTTCTATATTATCAAATTCATTTTGACGGTTATAATAATTCTGCATTTTATTATTTTAATTTTTAATTTTATAATAATTAAATTATATATTTTTTTTAATTTCTTTTTTTCATTTTTTCAAAAAAAATATATATTTAAAAATATTAAAAAATAATAAAAATGAAATTAATTAATTAAGTTAATTGTTTTAATATTATTTTATGAAATAATTGATTTTATAATTTTAAAATAATCAATGATAAATTTCCATTCTTTTTCAATGTAATTAATTTCTAATGTTTCACATTTTTTTAATTTATACACTTCAAGTAAATCATCAAATTTAATATTATTTAATTCTTCTAATTTAATCTTTCCATTTATAACATCTTCAACAATTTTTAAATTTTTTATATTTATTAATCTCCCACTATAATTATGGAAAAAAGAATTAAAAGTAGAATTAATTTCTTCATGAATTTCTCTATCTTGTTTTGTTATACCATTTTTTCTATAATTTTTTACTATTCTATTTAATACTTGAATATAATCAGTTTCAAAATTTAATTTTTTATTATCAAATAAAATAATTTTATTTTTATATAATTTTGATAAAGCTAACATTTGTTTTGAATAATTATTTGAAATTTCATTTGATAAAAAGTTTTCATTTAATTTATTTGTGTTTTCTAAATATTCAAAGAATAATTCTTTTTCTTTTTTTTTTTGAAGAATTAAATCTTTATAATTTGATTCATTAATTAATTCTTTTTTTCCTTCTAATTCTTCAATTTCTTTAGATGTGAAAAATGGGGTAATATCAATTTGATTTTTTGGATATTCTATTTTTTGAAACTGCTCTTTTAATTTTTTATTTTTCATTTTTGATTTATTTTTTAATTTTTTTAAAGTATTTTGATTAAAATTTGATTTATTATTTATTTCTGAATTTTTAAATTCAGATTTTAAATCATTTGAATTATCATTTATTTCTGAATTTTTAACTTCAGAATTAAAATTATTTTGATATAAATTTGATTTATTATTTATTTCTGAATTTTTAAATTCAGATTTTAAATCATTTGAATTATCATTTATTTCTGAATTTTTAACTTCAGAATTAAAACTATTTTGATACAAATTTGTATTCTTATTTATTTCTGAATTTTTAGAATTTGAATTAAAACTATTTTGATACAAATTTGTATTCTTATTTATTTCTGAATTTTTAGAATTTGAATTAAAACTATTTTGATACAAATTTGTATTCTTATTTATTTCTGAATTTTTAGAATTTGAATTAAAACTATTTTGATATAAATTTGATTTATTATTTATTTCTGAATTTTTAGAATTTGAATTAAAATTATTTTGATATAAATTTGATTTATTATTTATTTCTGAATTTTTAGAATTTGAATTAAAATTATTTTGATATAAATTTGATTTATTATTTATTTCTGAATTTTTTTTAATTGATTTATTATTCGATTTATTTTTACTTATTGAATAACCCTCTTTTGATTCGAAACTTATTAAATATAATTTTTTTTGAAAATCTAAATTTCCTTCTGAATTATTTATATTTGCTTGATTTTCTAGTTTTGAATTTATAGAATTTAATTTTGATTTAGAATTTAGATTTAAATCATTTTTATTTTCCATTAATTTATTTTCAAATATTTTCATTTTTTTTTTATTTTCTCTATAACTTTTATTATATTTTATATCACCACATGAAACAATTTCGATAGCATCATATAAAATTTGAATGAATGTTTTATTGTTTGGTGATATTTTTAAATATGATTTATCATTATTTGAATTTTTTTCATATGATGATTCATTATTTTGAATATCATTCTTTAAAGAATTATCAAATTCTTCATTTTGATATATAAAAGACATTTAATTTATATAAATGGTCAATTATATATATATATTCAATTGAATTTATCAAATATAATAAAATAATTCATTTTTTTTATTAATTTAATTTCCCTGATAATAATAAAATAAATATAATTAAAAAACTAAATTAATGGAATCAAATAAATATTCTTTTTTGAGTTTTAAATATTGGAAAGAAATTATACTTTCTATATGGAGTTTTATATATTTGTTTTTATTATCATTTATTCCTCAAGATGATTCAGATTTTGAAGGCTATAATGATGAAAAAAATATAATAACATTTAAAAATAGAGAAAAGGGAGTGAGAAAAAAGTTATATGGTCCAAGAGGAGTTCCAAAAAATATGTTTTTATATAGAAGAATTTTTAATTATTTGAAAAAGTCAAAAAAAATATAATGATAAGAAAATAAAAATAGTAAATTTATTTATAAAAAAAAACACATTTTTTTGAATTTTTGAAAAATTAGTTTATATATTAAAATAAATCTTTATTAATTTTATAATTATTTTTTTCCAATTTTTTACAATAATTATATATTAAATAATAATTATGATATATTTTAATTATTTTTATCTTCTAATAATTTTAATAAATGTTTTTTTTCACCAATTGATTTAGTATATTTTTTTAATTTTGAATTTAAATTTTCTTTCATTTTATATAATAATGATAAACCTTCATCTGTAAAGGAATTTATAGATTTACCATTTTTCTTAATTTTACCTTTTCTTTCTTTAGTTATATTTCTTTTTTTATTATAACTATTATAATTATGAAAATTATCATTTATAAATTGTTTACTATTTCTACTATTATTAGAACCTGAAATATATTTTAATCTTGAATTAGGTTTATATTTATTTTTATTAAAATTTTTAAATGTTTTTAAATTGAAATCATTATTTAAATTAGAATTTATTGTTTTTTTTCTTTTTTTTAAATAATTTTGACTATTGTCATTATTATTTTGAATAATATAAGTATCATTTTTGCTTTCAAATTTTGAATTTTCAGTTAATAAAGGAATATATGATTTTTTATTATAATTATTTAATTTTTTGGAACCTAAAGTTCTATTCACATTTATTGTTAAATTATGTGGAGAATTATTTAAATAATTTTTAATTTCCTGTTTAACAAGAATATTATTATTATTAACATTTGTATCAAAATTATTATTATATTTTGTTTTATGATTGATTGTTGGAGAATTAATTTTATATAAATTATCATCATTTAACATTGATGAATTTTGACAATTAAAAGTCATATTATTTAAATTAAAAAATTGATTTATCAAATATATATTATCTTTTTTATAATTTTCTTTATATAAGGAATAATCTTTTATAAAAGTTAAAATTCTATTTCTTGGTCCTATTGGAATTTCCATTTCTTTTAAATCATCTTTTGTTAATAATAATAAATCATTAAAATCAATTTTATTTGAATAAATTTTATCTAAATAAATATTTCCAATTCCTAATCTATTAAAAACTAATTTCATTATATTTTTTTTATCATCAAATTCTATATTTTTAATATTTAAGTTGTTTATATTGAAAATAGCACTTGAATATCTAATTAATTTTTTTTTATGAAATTTATTACTATTATTATAGTTTTCATTTAATGAATTATTATTATTTTGAAATTTTAAATTTTTGTTCTTATTAGATTGATAATTAATTGGATAAATATTTTTTAAACGTTCAGAATGTATATTTTTAAATTCATAATCATTATTATTATTATTATTTTTCTCTAAAATTTTTGAATTAAAAGTAATTTTTTTTATTTGTGAATCTTGAATTTTATCATATACTCTTGGCTTTTCTTCTTCCAAAATTTTTAAATTTTTCAAATTAAAAATTTTATTGAAATGATTTGTCATTCCTAATATTTTTTATATTAATATTATATTAAATATATAATAAATTTTTATATAAAAAAATGAAACTATCAATTCATAAATCAACTAAATCAGAGATAATTCCATATAATAATAAAATTTCAAATAAAATTTATTCAAAAGATTTATCTTTTAATAAATCAAATAAATTAAATAATACAGATAATCAATATTTAAAAATAAATAATTATTCAAAAAAAAAAAAATTAATTTCATTAAAATCTGATATAACTAAAAATCAACCACAAAGTTTATTTCTTCAATTCCGTTCAAGTAGATTAAATTCAAATAACAATAATAATTCAAAATATGTATCAACAACAACAACATTTACTGAAATAAAACCAAATAATAAAAATTCATTTAGAACACGAAATCAAAAAAATAATATTGATCAAATTTTAATTAAACCTTCTTTAAATGAACAAATTCGTCCTAAGTCAACTGAAAAAATATATGATAATAATCGTAGATCTTCAATGACTTTGGCATTTTTTATTTCAAAAGAAAATCAAATAAATAAACAAAAAAAGGAAAATAAAAACAAATTGAATTTCAAAAAAATAAATTATCCATTAAATGAATTAATGAAATTAGATCCATATCATTATTTATCAAATGATATAAAAGATAATATTACTAAATTTAAAAAAATAAATAAAAAATATATATATCCAAATTTAGGAAGAACAATAAAAACTCCAAGAGGTAATTCATTAAAAGCTTTAGATTCAAATTCAATATTATTAAGAAAAGCAGATAAAAGAATTTTATTATTAAAAAAATTATTAAAAATATATAAAAATTCATATGAAGAGTTAAAATATATTGTTAAATGGGAAGGAATAAATCACTTATGGCAAATTCATACTAAATCTATTAGTCATATTTTAAAATGTTTCCCTGTTTATAAATGGTTTTTAGATGAAAATGAATTAATGAATTACGATAAATTAATTGAGTTTTTAAAAATTAGTTTTCAAACAGTTACTTTTAATGATAATATTAAATGCTTTATTGAAGATATTTATGATTTATTTTCTCAAAATAAAATACATATTAATATTAAAAAAGTATTTTGTACTTTTGTTATAACTGATAATACTATTTTATATAATGATAAAATTGATTTTCTATTTAATATTTGGGGTGATGCAAATAATGATATTATTGATCTTAAAAGTGTTTTTTATTATATTAAAGGTAATTTAATATATAAAAATGATTATCAAAAAATAATTTCTTTTTTTAAACAAGTTCAACCTAAAATTTATATTATTGAAAAAGAAACTTTATATAATTATTTTATAAAAAATCAAAAATTAAGAAATATATTTGAAAAAAATTGTGACATTAATTATAAAAAAGTGGAAGAACAATATAATGATGTAATTACTACTTATTTTATGTCAAATATAAGAGGATTTAATTTTAGTGTCAATCATCATAGAGTTAAAAGTTTTTGTCCAATAGATACTAATAAATTAGAAAAAATACTTGAAAATATTGATAAATGTAATGAAATAAAACAAAATGCAAATGAACTTTTTAAAGAAAATATTATTTTTTATTGATTTGAAAAATAAATGTAATATAATATAAATATTATATATTAACTTTTTTTAAATATTCAATAATTATTGAATTTTCTTATTTTATAATATTAATTACAATAAAAAATAAATTATTAATTATGAAATGGTAATTTAATATAAAAAATAATTATTTTTCATATATAAATATTTAAATTATTGCCTCTTTATAAATAAAAATTCGTTAATGTCAAATTTTTCACATGAAAATGGGAAAATTCATTTATTTATTGGTCCAATTTTTTCAGGAAAATCAACAAGATTAAGAAATTCAATTCAAAAATTAAAAAATCAAAATTTTAAAACAATATTAGTAAATTATTATAATAAAAAATATATTAAAGAAGAAAATGAATTAATTACAAATGATTTAATTTTATCAAGTGAAAATTTAACAGATATTTTAAATCAATTAATTAATTATGATGTAATAGGAATTGATGAAGGACAATTTTTTTCTGATTTATTAGAAATTTGTGACATTTTATCACGTTTTGGAAAAATCATTTTTATTGCTGCTTTAAGTAGTAATGATCATATGAAACCTTATGATAATATTTCTAAATTAATTCCATTTGTTGATAAAATTAAATTAATGAAAGCATATTGTTTTTTTTGTCATAAACAAGCTGGATTTAATTTAAAGATTAAAAAATGTAAAACTAATTTTATTGATGAAAGAAAAGATAATTATCAACCTGTTTGTAAAAATTGTTTTTACATACATTCATAATAACTTTTATTTAATCATATATAAAGAAATATAAATTTTTATCAATATTATATATTATATATTTATCATATGTTTTTCACTTTTTAGATTATTTTCCTAAATTCTCTTATATTTAATTAAAAATAAATAATATTTTAATTCAAAATCAAACTAAAATTAAAAATAACGATTTATTGATGAATAAAAAAATAAGTAATTATTTAGTATTTTTAATTTAATAATCATATATTATAAAAATAAAATTTCTTTTTTTTTAGAAAATTTATTAATATTTTAATAATTGATTTATAATATAATTGTTAAAAGTTTATCAAATTTAATTTATTCATTTTTCTATTTTTTTCAAATATATTTGAAAAATTTGAAGATTATTTAAATTTGATTGATTTTATTTTTATTTTTGACATTCATATATTTAAGTTATGAATTAAAAATTATTAAAATATTATATTTAAATAAAATTAATTATTAATCATTAAAATCAAATAATTGTACAAGAACAACTAGATTTATCATCTCGTTCAATTGAGACCTCATCATTTTGATTTATCTCTATATTATTTTTAATTGTACTATTTTTATAAATACATTTTGCTGCTTCAATAAAAATTTCGCTTGAATTGTATCCATTTTTCGCTGAATTTTCATCAAAAAAATCTAAAGAATTTTTTTGTTTAAATTTTTCCCCTTCATCTTTATTAATAACTCTATTCTTTAAATCGCATTTATTTCCAACTAAAAAAAATTTAATAGAAGATTGTGAATCTTTTTTTAAAACATTTAACCAATTTCCAATATTTTGAAAACTTGCTTTATTTTCAATTGAATAACATAAAATAACTAATTGCAAATTACTAAGCAAATGAAAATCTGATATTTTATAATCACCTGATATGTCCCAAATTTGTAATTTTATACAATGATTATTTATTTTTAAATACATATTTAATATAACATAATTATTTGTTTTTTCATAATTTTCTGAAAATTCATTTTTGATTACTCTATTTAATAAATTAGTTTTTCCTACTTCATTGTCACCAAATAATCCAATTTTATAATTTTTATCATATTTTTCAGTATCATTAGATAAAATTTCAATTTCATATTCCTCATCTTTTTCTTCATTTAATCTCATAAATTAGCAATTAAAAAAAATATTTTAAAAAATTATAAAATATTTAATTTATTAAAATATTATATTAGTTTAAAAAGCCACAAAAAAAAACAAATCATCAAAAAATAACAAAAAAACAAAAAAAAATTAACATAAATTCATATTAAATCTCAAAATAAAAAAACCAAAAAAAAAACAAACTTTACTGATTTTCACATCTTACTTGTTGTCTTCCTCCATTACTTTCTTCTTCATCATCATCATCCCTATCTTTCCCAGTAGCAAATTGATTTTCATCATTTTCATTATAATCACTCAAAGGATATTTTTCACTAATATTATCAATATCATCAACTTCCATATCAGAATTAGGAAATAAATCATTTAAATCATTTTTTTGTTTATCACTTAAACTTTTAGGAAAAACAATATTAAAATTCAAATACAAATTTCCAAAACGAACTGGATTATCATAAAAAGGCATTCCTAAATCAGAAACACATTTTAAAATTCCAGGTTTAATAATTTCTCCTTTTTTACTTCTAATCATAATTTTTCTTTTATCCAAATGAGTAATTACAATTTGAACTCCTGTAAGTGCTTCAAGTAAACTAATATCACAATTATAAATTAAATCAGCACCTTTTCTAATAAAATTCTTATTTTCCATTATTTCTATTTCAACTACAACATCACCTGGTTCAACATCAGGAAATTCATCACTTTCTCCTTTAAAAACATATTTTTTCCCATCAGGTGCTCCTTTATCTAGTAAAATTTTCAATATTTTTTTTTCTCTTGTTACTTTCTTACCTTTACATTCTTTACATTTTTCCATTATAACTTCACCTTTACCATTACAATCAGAACATGTTTGTTGTGATTGAATAATACCCATCATCATTCTTTGAATTACTATACGATAACCTTTACCATCACAAGTAGAACATTTTTTCACTGAAGATGAATTTTTACCTCCTGAACCCTTACATTTTTTACATATTCTATAATGACTTATTTCTACTTGTTTTTCAGTACCTAAATAAATGTCTTCTAATGATACTTTTAATTGCTGTATGGTACTATGAGATTTTTTCTTACGTTCACGGTGCGTTCCTGTTGTGTTAAATAAATTAAATATGTCATTTTCTGGTGGGTTTTGCATTCCTTCTTTTATACCATCTTCACCATATTCGTCATAAACTTTTCTTTTGTTTTCGTCACTTAATATGTCGTAAGCTGTTTGAAGTTCTTGGAATTCTTTTTCGTTTCCTCCTTTGTCCGGATGCTTTATTTTTACTAGTTTACGATAAGCTTTTCTTATCTCTTCATGTGTTGAGTTTTTGGGAACTCCTAATATTTCATAATAGTGAGTTGTGTTAACATCCTTTTTTGGAGATGGTTTGCCAAAGGAACTAAAATCATCACCGAAGGCGTTGAAGAAGAAACTCATTTTTTTTCTGATTTTTTAAATTTTTAATTTTTTTATGGAATTTTATTCTAGAATTTTTTTTAATTTTTATATAATATTATTTAAATTATTTAATATTTATTTATTTTTATTATTTATTTATTTTTTTTTTTTATTATTATTGTTTTTTCAAAAGTAATTATTTTGATTTACTATAATAAATAAAAATGTCAAATCCTACAATTAATAAAACAAAAGAAATTAAAGATAATTACTCAAATATTACAGAAATAGGTAGAAGAAGAGATTCAATTAATCAAAATACTACTCAAAATCCCACTTTATATTTATCAATAGGATTAATTTTAGTTGATCTTATTAAGGAAAATACAACAAAATCATCATTTAAAGAAAAATTAAGACTTCAAAAAAATAATATTTTCACATCACATGGGGTTCCTAATATAACTTTGAGTAAATATTTAGAAAGAATGAAAAAATATATGAAATTAGAAGATAATAGTATTATTTTAGGATTAATTTATTTAGATAGATTTTGTAAAAAAACTAAAATTATTTTAACTAATTATAATACACATAGATTATTATTTATTAGTATTTTAACTGCTATAAAATATCAAGAAGATAGATATTTAAAAAATACTTTTTATGCACAAGTTTGTGGAGTACAAACTAATGTTTTAAATCAAATGGAATATGAATATTGTTGTGGAATGGGATTTGAATTTTATGTTTCTATTTCTTTGTTTGATAAATATAAAATAATAGTCACAAAGTAATTTGAGTATATAAAAGTAAATTAATAGTAAATGTTAAATTATAAAATGTATGTATGATTTTTAAACAAGGTTTTAAATATTTATAAATTTAAAAGAGTTATATAATTTAATTTTTATTTTTTTAATATATGAATTTTGTTTTATATAGTCAAAATTTTTTTTAAAATTAAACTAGAAAAAAATTAAAAAATCTATTTCCCTTCACTTTGATTTTTAGAAACAGTTTCAACTAACCATTTCATCCCTTCAACAACCCCATTTCCAGTAGTAGCAACACAAGCATTAATACTCCACTTTCTATCACTAATATTACTTAATTCCATTTTTTCCATAATTTCATTAGGTTGCAAAGCATCATTTTTATCTTGTTTATTAGCAAAAACCAAAATAGGAACATTCTTTAATTTTTCTTCAGATAATAAAATTTTAAAAACTGAAGTTGTTTCATCTAATCTATAATCATCACTTGAGTCAACAACAAAAACTAAACCATCAGTTCTATCATAATAATTTTCCCAATAATTTCTTATTGCACTTTGTCCTCCTATATCCCATACATTTAATTTAAAACCGTCTTTAACTACTGTCTTTACGTTAAAACCTTTTGTTGGTTCTTCTACTGTTGATGGTGCTTCACTTGATAAATATTTTAGTAAAGTAGTTTTACCTGCGTTATCTAAACCTAATACTAGGATTTTTGCTTCTTTGTCATTTTTTTTTAGTTTACGAAGTAAATCGAGGAGACCCATTTTTGTTTTTTTTGGATTATTTTTATTTTATTTTTTTATTATTATTAATTCTTTTATATTTTTTTTAGTAATCATTTTTAATAATTGCTTTTTTTGTAATTTGTATTTTTGATTTTTATGAAAATTATTTAAACATTTTATTAAAGATAGTAAAATTAAATTAATACAATAAAAATATTAAATAAAAATAAAATATAAAATATCAAAAAACAAATCAAAAAAAAAAAAATTTAAATTTTAATAAATAAAAATTATTTTCATAACTTATAAAACAAATAATAAAAATGTTAGATAATAACATCTTAGCCCATTACGGTAAAATAGAATATTGGGAAGAACGTTACACACGTCGTCCAGAACCTTTTGATTGGTATCAAGTATATTCAGGAGTAAAAGACATAATAACCCAATATATGTCAAAAACAGATAAAATATTAAATGTAGGTTGTGGTAATTCAAAATTAAGTGAAGAAATGTATGAAGATGGTTATGAAGATATAACAAATATTGATTATTCAACAAAAGTAATAAGTCAAATGGAAGAATATTACAAAGATAAATGTCCTAAAATGAAATTTGATGTAATGGATGTATTAGATTTAAAAGATATTCAAAATGGTGAATATGATACAATAATTGATAAAGGTTGTTTAGATTGCATTTTATGTGGGGATAATTCAGTTCCTTTAGCAGCAAAAATGATGAGTGAAATTTATAGAGTTCTTGCTCCTGGAGGGCATTATATGGTTATTACTTATGGTGATGCTGAGTTTAGGAAAAAATATTTAGAAACTCAAAATTGGTCCAGTTTAACTGTTGATAAATTAGCTAAACCTAGTGCTTTAGTTGCTACTAATATAAATGCTGATGAAAATGATGTTAAGAATTTTCATTATATTTATACTATGGCAAAGCATAAAGAATAAGTATTTAAATTTTGATTTTTTTATTGTTTGATTTTTTTTTTGATATTGTTTAAAGTTTTTTTTATATTTATTTTTTAATAATTTGTTTAAAAAATTTATTTTTGTATTAAATAATATGAAAATAATATTTAAAAAAATGGCAAAGGGATTAGCTATGGGATTAAATAAAGGACATATTGTAACAAAAATTGAAACTCCATCATGGCAAGAAATTAAAAGAAGTAAAATTATACTAATAATATTTAAATTAAATAGCTAGAAAAAGATTAAGTGTTGTTAGATTAGTTATACATGAAATTACAGGTCATGCACCTTATGAAAGAAAAATTATGGAAATGTTAAAACAATCTAAACAATCAGCTCAAAAAAAAGCTTATAAACTTGCTAAAAAATGTTTAGGTACACATAGAAGAGCTTTGAGAAAAAGAAATGAATTGCAAGAAGCTGTTGCACGTCACGAACACTAAATCAAAATTTTTTATTTCTACTTTCATTTTTATATTAAATAAGATATATGATGAATTATTAATTTTAATTTAATTTTTTTGGCATTTTTTTAAATTATAATAAATAAATGAATTAAAATTTTGATTTTCATTTAAATAATTTATGCTTAAAAAATTTAAAAATAAAAGATTTATATATCTATATAAAATTGTATAAATAAATCAAATTTATATCATTATAATTAAAAAAAATTTAAAATTAAAATGGAGTATAATACAAGTCCATCATTTTATAACAGTTCAAATAAAAAAAATAATTGGTATTATAATACAGAAATGGGAGATAATAGTCTAAAAGACAAAATGAGAAAATATAGTCAAGGTGTAAGAAATAAAACGAAAAGAAATGGTTCATATAAACCTCCTACAAAAATAAATAATCTTTTTGTAGATGTAAACGAAGAAGATTCAAAATATTATAAATTGAATTATCCTAGGACAAATACAAAAACAGATAAAAATAATAATTTTTTAAAAAGATTAAGATATTCTATTCCTATATCAAATTTCACTAAAAGTAAATATGAAGAACACATAGAATTGCCAAATAATAATAATGATGATAAGAGAAGTAAATTAATTGCAAAATTGATTTATAATTCTGAACTTCGTTACGCCCATGATTTTCAAAGAATAGCAGAAGAAGAATCTGAAAGTAAAGAATATAAAATTATGCAAGATAGAATTGAAGTATTAAAAAAAAATAATATTGATGTTAGAAATATATTTGAAGAAAATGAAAAAAAAAAAATTGAAAATAATATAAATAATGAAGTTAATAAAGACAATAATATAAATATTAATAATAAAGAAAATAATATTGAAGACAATAATGTTCAGTTTGAACATTTAATTTCAGAAGATGAAAATGATGTAAATAATAAATATTATAATACATATTCCAATTCAAATATGAATAAAAATAAATTATTAAATCCAAAAAAAAAGCGTTTATCTTTAACTCAGAAAGAGCAAAAATATTCAAAAGTTTTTGAAAAAAGAAAACCTATAGTAAATTCTTTTGAATTTTATATCAAAATTAAAGATTATATAAGAAATAAAGTAAAAAAATCAAAAGAAAAAGAGAACCAAAATAGTTTTTTTAAAACAGCCAAAAATTCATATAGAAATAATTCATTTCCTGAAAGGGAAAAAAATAAATCTAGTTCAATAAAAGATGAGTTAAATATTAATTCAAATGATAATTATTATTATACTGATTTTGCTTTTAATAATAGAAATAATAAAAGAGAAAAAGAAGAACTTCAAAAATTTATTAAAGAAAAAGAAGAAATAAGAAAAAAAAGTGCTGATAAATTAAAAAAAGAAGAAAATAATAGATGTTTACATAATTATTTGAACTTTGCAAAATTACAAAAATCAATTGATAAAAAAAAAAATAGAATTTTATTATTAAAACAAAATAAAAAGGTAAAAAATAAATATTATGTAGGAAATATTTCAAAACAAAATTTAAGTTATCGTGGGAATCAAAATTCAAATTTTAATGTGAATGAAATGGTAATTAAAAAAAATAAAAGCACTAATCGAGAAGATAATGAAAGTAATAAAGAAATGACAAAAGAAATTTATGATAATTTTATTATTACTCAAGAAGATAGAATTAAAAAAGGTGATTTTATTTTTGATAATAAAGAAAAAAATAAAGAAGATAAAAAACAGGATTATGATAGTTCTTTTGAAAAAGAAATTTTTAATGCTGAAAAAGCTGTTAAAAAAAGTAATGAAATCGTTAATAGAAATAATTTGAATAAATTTTTAATAAAACAAAATGATGATGATAACAATTATGAAATAAAAGAAGATTAATTATTTTCAAATTAAATCATAAAAATTAGGTAAAAATATATTTAATAATTCGTATTTTTATATAAAAAATAACAAAATGTTAATAATCTAAAATAAAATTTTATTAAGTAAAATAATTTAATAAATATTTATTTAATGAGATAAAAATATTTAATTAATAAATTTTAACTTTCTTTCATATCTATTATCTTAAAGCATCATTTTATAATTTTAATAACAAAAATAAATAATAAATAATAAAAACAAATAAAAAATAAGAAAAAAAGAAAATAAAAATTTAAAACAAAAAATCAAAATAAAAAATAAATAATCATATAAAAATTCAAAAAAATGACAGAAGAAGAAAAAATAACAATAGAAGAAACAGAATCAAACAATCAAAAAGAAAGTTATAAATTCAAAGTAGTAGTAGTTGGTGATTCAGGAGTAGGAAAAACAAATTTAATAAAACGTTTTGTAAGTAATGAATTTAAATCAGATTCAAAAGCAACAGTAGGAGTTGAATTCCTAAGTAAAAATTTCATAATAAATGGTGAAATATTCAAAATTGAAATATGGGATACAGCAGGACAAGAAAGATACAAATCAATAACAACAGCATATTATAAAGGTGCAAAGGGTGCCATGATTGTTTATGATGTTACCAATCAAACTTCTTTTGATAATGTTGATAAATGGTATAATGAAATTAAAGAGAAGGCTTCTAAAAATATTAATTTAATTGTTATTGGGAATAAAAATGACTTAATTGATAAGAAAATTATCAATTCTGAAAGTTCGATTGAAAAAGCTAAAAGTTTTGGTATTGCTATTATGGAAACTTCTGCTTTGAGTGCTTCAAATGTTAAAGAAGCTTTTTATTTAATATTGAAAGAAATGTATAAAAGTGTTAAAAGTATGATTAATGATGGGGATAAGAAAGAAAATGTTCAAGGAAATGGTGTTCAGTTGAATACTACAGAAAAAACTAAAAAGAAGAAAAAATGTTGTTAAATAATTTGTTTTTTTTTATTTTTAGTATGTTATTTTTTTAGGATAGTCTTTTTTAAAAGAAATAAGAGAGGATTATTATTTAAATTTAATTTATTATTGATTTCAAATAAATTATATTTTGTAAAATATGATATATTTTTTTAAAAATAATCAATTGATAATTGATTTAAATAATTGCTTTTAAATATATTAATTATTAAATAAAATGATTTTAAATAAAGTATTCATAATCATAATAATTTATTTAATAAACAAAACTTCACTTCTTTTAAAATTCCCTTTTCAGTATAGAAAAAATATAACAGCAAATATTACACAACAATTAACAGAAAGTGAAATATTTACACAATTAAAAATTGGAAATCCTCCACAAAAAATTTTAACCAAAATTGCTTTTGATGAATTTACTTTTTATATTTCCAATTTTCAAAATAATTCAAGTAATAAATATTATAATAATAAAAATTCTAATTCTTTTAAAATTATAAATAAAGAAGAACAAAATTATGAATATTTTTTTGGCCAAATTGCAGAAGAAAAATTTTATTTTTCTAATATAAAAAATAAAGAAATTGTTTTAAATAATTTTCCATTTATTTTCTCAAAAAAAATACCAATATCAAAAAATTACCCTTCAGGAATAGGATGTATTATAAGAAATAAAATAAAAAAAGAAATAAATTTTTTTCATGAATTAAAATCAAAAAATATTATTCATAATTCCACTTTTTCATTTATTTTTTCAAATATAAATGAAGGTGAATGTATAATAGGGAAATATCCTCATGAATATAATTCATCATTTGATAAAAATAATTTTTATTATGATAAAATAAGATTTAATTATATGTTAGATTCATCATCTGTTACTTTTTCTGAATTAATTATATATAATGAAACAATTGCAAAAGATTTTGATTTTGAATTTGATATTAATTTATATGGAATAATTGTTAATTTTGATTATATTAAATTAATCAAAAAAAATTTTTTTGATGAATATATAACAATTAATAAATGTAATTTTATTACAAATCAAAAATACATTCATTTTATTTGTGATGATGATATTGATATTAAAAAGTTTCCAAATATAACTTTTACAAGTAAAGTGATGAATATGTCATTTATATTAGATTATAATGATTTATTTTTTAAATATGAAAATAAAGTTATTTTTCTTGCATTTAATGATAAAACATTATCGGGAATATGGAAATTAGGTAGAATTTTTATGGTAAAATATCAAATAATTTTTGATTTAGATAGAGAAATTGTGGGTTTTTATAAAAATATTAAAAATCCAAGAAATAATTATTTGAAAATAATTATATTTGTGATTTTAGTTTGTATAATTGGAATATTATTATTTAAATATTATAAAATTGTAAAAAAAAACAGGAAAGTTAGAGCAAATGAACTTGAAGAAAATTTTGATTATATTCCTCAAAATAATTAATATTAAAATATAAATTTATTTTTTACTTTATTTATTATAAATTAATTGATAATTTCCATTTATAATGCCGAAAAAAAATAAAGTCAAAAAAATTGAACATAAAAATATTGTGAATAATTCTCTTGATGAAATTGAATGTATATCATCATTAATAAGTGAAAAAATAACATATTTACAAATACTTAATGATGGAACATTATGTTCAGGAACAGAATTGGGAAATATTTATATTTATAATCAATATAATTTTGTTGAAATAATAAAAATTTTTGAACATAAAGATTATATTTTTTATATTATTCAATTAAAAAATGATAATATTTTATCTACATCAAGAGATAGAACAATAAAATTAATAAAATTAAATAATTTCCATTTTATTACATATTTAATTATTAAAGTATTTTATAATGATGATTATGCATATAAAATTTTAGAATTAAATAATAAAAAACTTATTTGTTCATTTAATAATGGAATGATTAAAATTTATGAATCAATAGAAAATAATAATATATGTTATCAAGAACAATTAATTTTGAATTATGGAAAATTATATGAATCTTTATCAGAAATTAAAGATAAAAATTTATTAATATTAGGTTCCTCAAAAGAGGATTTTATTAGAGTCATTGATTTAATTGAATATAAAAATATAAAAAGAATAGAAAAAATTTATAATTGTAGATTAGTTGATGTTATTTGTCAATTAAATGATAAATATTTTATTATTGGTGGAATAGAAGCAATATATTTAATTCAGATATCAACTTTAAAAATTGTACAAGAAATTAAAACTCAAACTTATTTTTCAAAATGTATATTATTAAAAAATCAAACATTATTAACTTTAGATTTTTCTATGGAATTTAAAGGACAATTAATAAATTGGAAATTAAAAAATGGAAAATTAGAAATAATTGGACAAAAAAAAGGAATAATTAAAAATTGGAGTTCATCAATTATTCCATTTGATAATAATAAAATAGCAATTGGAGAAATAAATGGAATTAAAATTTGGAAAATATGTAATATAAATAATATTTAATATTAAAATATTGTTTTAATTAACTTATTAAAATATTTAAAATTATATATACTTTAATTTTGAAACTTTAAAAAAATTCCAATAAAAAACAAAGAAAAACCTAAAATAAGTATATATATTAATAAATATTATATTTATAAATTATTTTGAATATCTAAATTTCATCAAAAAAATCCAAAATAAAATAAAAAAATAATTAATATTCATATAAAAATCCGTTTCAAAAAAAAAAAAAAAAAACAAAAAAACAAAACAAAAAAAAAAAAAAAAAAAAAAAAAAAAAAAAAAAAAAAATCCATTAAAAAAAAAAAAAAAAAAATAAAAAAAATGTGTAGAAACCTATTTACACTAATATTCATACTCACATTACTAACTATATCAAATGGAATAAAAACAAAATCAAAAAAGAGTATAAAAAAGTTTAGTTTTATCCAGCAACAAAATGAAGGAGGTAGTACAATTGATGCAACGTGTTTCCTTTCAGGACCAGCGAGTTCTGAGAGGTCAGGTTGTTTCCTTTCAACTCCCTCAGACTTACAAGAAGAAGTAAAAAAACAAATTGACGACCTTACTTCAACATGTGGTGTTGTTTATGAAAATGAAGAAATTATTTCTTCTTTAAGTACTGCTAAAGAATTAGGTAAATTACAAGAAAGAATTACTTCTGGTGAAAAAATTAATGAAAGAGATGTTGAAGAATTAAAAAATGTTCTTGTTGAGAGATTTAATGTTAAAAGTTCTAGTTTAGATAATGTTGATAAAAGATTTATTGAAGCTGGTTATGATGGAATTACTAATGTTATTAAAGAATATTGTAAAAAAGAGAATGTTCCTCATTTCCTTGAAAAGAAATATTTAAATTATCTTAATTTAAATTTAATTGATTCTTATTTAGATGCTTTCCCTCAAGAAGAAAAAGAAGAATGTTTGAAAATAACTGATGAAAATAAAAATGCTTTTGAATTAGTTTATAGTGATCCAACTAATCAAAAAGAACCTTTAAAAACTAAAGAATTTGGAAATACTATTACTTTTGAACCAGAAAATTTTGATAAAGGAGGATATGCAGTTGCTTATTGGATTTTAGCAGAACCTGAAAAATTAAAAGATGAATCTAATAAATATGCTCAAGGTTATGTTGATAATAAAAAAGTATTTGAATTCAGAGAAGAACCATGCAGAAATAATCATATTGCTGATATTGGTAATCAAAAAATGGAAATTAATGTTGTATCAAAATGCGCTGAATATGAATTAATTATTTTATTATTCCAAAAAGTTTGTACTGGATACCAATGTACTTTACATTCATTAAATTCATATGTTAATGCACATTATGATGCATCCACAAATGAACTTACTCCAGATCTTATGGAAAAATTAGATATTAAAATTAGTGATAAAGCAATTAATCCAAAATTATATATTGATTTCCTTGCCACTAAAGAAAATATTAATAGACTTGTTGCAGATATGTTACCTTCAATGTATAAACATGTTTCTGAATTAATTGATATTTGTGATAATGGGGTGGAACATTGTGAATATACTAATGTAAAAGGTGAATGTTTAATTTGCGAAAAAGGTTATAATTATGTTGATGGAATTTGTAGAATTGGTTGTCCTGATGGAAGTTATCAATTAGATAATAATACATGTGGAACTTGTGATGAAAATTGTAATAAATGTACTGGACCAAAAGAATGTAATGAATGTAAAAATAATACTAATTATTATGAAGGTGAATGTTATGAAAATTGTCCTGATGGAACATATTCAGTTAATGGTGTTTGTGAATCATGTGGAGATAATTGTCTTTATTGTAGTAATAGTACTTATTGTGGAAAATGTAAAAAAGGAACTTATTTTTATGATGGAAAATGTGTTGATGAATGTCCAGTTGGAACTTATCTTGATATTGTTAATATGGTTTGTGATAAATGTAAAACTGGATGTGAATCTTGTTCATCTTATGAAGTTTGCAAAAGTTGTGAAAATGATTATTATATGTATGAAGATAGTAAATGTGTAAAAGAATGTCCAGATACTTTCAGAAAAAATAAAGAAACACAAAAATGTGAAAAATGTATTGAGAATTGTAAAAAATGTCCAAATTCATCAGAAAAATGTGAAGATTGTGAAGATGGATTCTCTTTATTAAAAGATCAATCATGTGGTGGATGCCCAGAAGGACAAGTCTCATTTAAAAAAGTATGTATTGATTGTCAAGAACCAGATAAATGTGTAAAATGTAATCCAAATAATATTAGAGAATGTTTAAAATGTAAAGATGAACTTTATCTTCAACCAAATAAAACATGTCATGGTACATGTGAATCAGGTTATTATCCAAATGAATATGGAGAATGTATAAAATGTCCAATGGAAAATTGTGATAAATGTGATAGTAAAGAATGTAAAGAATGTATGGTTGATTATTATTTATTTAATAATACTAAATGTCCAAAAGAATGTCCTGATGGCTATATTGAAGTTGGAAAACAATGTGTTAAATGTACTGATACAAAATGTGTTAAATGTTCTGAATATGATATATCAGTTTGTACTAAGTGTGATTATCCAAATGAATTTTTGAAAAATGGAAAATGTGTTAAAGATTGTGGAGAAGGATATGTTGCAGAAGGACCAAAATGTATAGAATGTATTGAAGGATGTAAAGAATGTGATAATACAGTAGTTTGTAATGTTTGTGATATTGGTTATTATTTCTTAAATGGAAAATGTGTTAAAGATTGTCCAAGTGGAAGAAGAAAAAATCCAAATACACGTGTATGTGAAGAATGTTCAACAAGTAATTGTGATTCATGTCCAGATGATAAAGAAACTTGTAAAGATTGTAAAGAAGGTTTTGTACTTTATAATAATATTTGTTATGAAAGATGTCCAGTTGGAACATTCCTTTCACCTGATCAAAGACATTGTGAATCATGTGATCAAAAATGTGCAGAATGTATAAATAAGAAAACATGCATAAGATGTAAAATTCCATATTTCTTACAAGGCGAAGTATGTCAAGAAGAATGTGATAAAGGATATTATGATAATGATAGAGTATGTGTAGAATGTCAAAATACAAAATGTGAAAAATGTTCAAAAGAAGATAGTACAAAATGTACAAAATGTCCATCAGGAACTTTCTTCTATAAAGGAGAATGTTTAACAATATGTCCAGATGAAACATTCGAAGCATCTGAAGAATGTTTACCATGTTCACCAAATTGTAGAACATGTAGATACACAAGTGATAATTGTGAATCATGTCCAACAGGTCTTAAACTAAGTGATGGTGAATGTAAAAGTGAATGTCCTGAAAAGACAACAGAAGTAGATGGAAAATGTGTAAGCTGTACTCAGCCAGATTGTAAAGTATGCAAACCAGGTGACCCAGATTATTGTTTAGTTCCAGGAGAAGGTGTTATTAAATGTAATGAAGAAGAAAAAGTTTGTGTAGTTGAACCAAAATGTGATGATAATGAATATGTTGATGCTAATTCCAAATGTAGAAAATGTAAAGAAAATTGTGCAAAATGTAAAGATGAAAGAACTTGTGATAAATGTGAAGGTGGATATTATTATAAAGATTTTGATTGTGTTTCTGATTGTGGTAGTGGATTTATTGAAAGCGAAGAAGGAATCTGTATTGAATGTAAAAATAGTTGTGAAAAATGTAAATTTGATGATGTTGAATGTTGTACTTCTTGTCCAGTTAAAACATTCCAATTAAATTGTGATTGTGTTTCATCTTGTGGAGGTAAATATTGGGAAAATGTTGATGAAAGAAAATGTATTCCATGTGATGATCCAAATTGTCAAAAATGCTCAAATTTAGGAAAAACTTGTGATGAATGTTCAAATGGTTTTGTTTTAGATATTAAAGGAGAAAAATGTATTCCAAAGCCTTGTCCACCAGGATCATCTGAATTTAAAGGAAAATGTTTGAAATGTTTAGTAGATGGATGTGAAAAATGTCCTTATGGAACAGATCATTGTGTCCTTTGTGATAAAAGTAAAGTTTTAGTTGATGAATTTAGATGTGATACAAAATGTCTTGAAAGAACAGTTAAGACTGAATTTGAAGATGTACCAGGTTATTGGTATTGTGAAAAATGTACTGATCCTCATTGTATTACATGCTCAGATCCTGAAACTTGTGTAGAATGTGAGGTTGGAAGTTATTTATTAGATGATAAATGTGTAGTTGCTTGTCCTGATGGATACAGAACTGAAAATGGAAAATGTATTAAATGTAGTGTGGAACAATGTAAGAAATGTAATTCTAAAGATGAATGTCTTGAATGTATGAAAGATTTAGTAATAAGATTAGATGGTGAATGTGGAAATGAATGTGAAAAAGGAAGTTATGTAAAAGACGGAAAATGTATTGAATGCCCAGATTATGCTATTGAATGTGATGCCGCTGTTATCTTTAAATGCGAATCACCTTATATAGTAAGTAAAGATGGAAAAACATGTGTAGATAAGTGCCCTTCAGGAAGTGTCGAAATTAATGGTCAATGTACAATTTGTAAAACTGATGAAAATTGTGACCAATGTGAAAAAGATTTAATAACATGTAGAGAATGTAAAGGTGGTTATGTTTTACAAGATAATAAATGCATATCTCATTGTAATGATGGATACTATGAAGAAAATAAAAAATGTAAACCATGTATTGATAACTGTTATAAATGTACAGATAATAAATCATGTAAAGAATGTGTTGCCCCATATGTTTTACACAATGACGTATGTGTATCTGTATGTCCAGCTGGTTATTATAAAGGAGACAAAACATGTAAAGAATGTTTAGAAGGTTGTGATGTTTGTGATAATGGAGAAACATGTAGAATTTGTGAAACAGGAATTTTATTACAAAATGGTGTTTGTGTTAAAGTTTGTAGTAATGGATATTACCAATTAAATGAAAAAGAATGTAAACAATGTGATGATAATTGTTTATCTTGTGATGGACCAAAACAATGTAATTTATGTCAAGATCCATATCTAATGTATAAAGGAGAATGTGTTAAATCATGTCCACAAGGAATGACTCCAGTAAATAAAAAATGTGAACAATGTGCAGATCATTGTACAAAATGTACAGAACCAAGTAAATGCACCTCATGTGAAAAAGAATATGGCTTATTTGAAGGAAAATGTATTAAACCATGTCCAACAACATATTTCAATGATGAAGGAGTATGTACTCCATGTATTGATCATTGTGATTTATGTACAGAAAACTTTAAATTATATTCAAGACAACCAGGACAAGAAGAAATAAAATCATGTGAAAAATGTTCTAATGGTTATTATTATAGTGAAGATACTGATGATTGTGTTTCTACATGTCCAACAGGACAATCACCATATAATGGAGAATGTGTAAAATGTGAAGCTGATAATTGTAATGATTGTGTAAATGAAATTACATCATGTTCATCATGTCCTTCAGGAATGTATCTTTATAAAGGCGATTGTGTTACACCATGTCCAATTAAAACATATATTGATGGAGAATATTGTAATGAATGTGCAGGTGATTGTCAAACTTGTGAGAATCCAAATGAATGCAAATCTTGTCCAACTGGTTTAGTACTTAATGAAGGAAGATGTACAAGTGATTGTGATGAAGGTCAAGCACCTGTTAATGGCAAATGTGAAAAATGTCAAGTAGATGATTGTAAATCATGTAATCCAGTTAATTTGAAAGAATGTTTTGTATGTAATGATAATTTGTATCTGAATGCAGAAGGTAATTGTGTAAAGGAATGTGCAAATGGATATTATGAAGATCAAGATAGTGGAAAATGTATTGAATGTGATGGTGAATATTGTGATAAATGTCCAAATGGGGATAAATGTACTAAATGTCAAGATGGTTATGTTTTACAAAATGGTGTTTGTAAACTAAATTGTGATTTACATTATGTTGAAAGATATGGAGAATGTATTGAATGCACTGAAAATAATTGTGCTATATGTGATAATATGAATCTTGATATATGCAAAAGATGTGAAAAACCATTTGTTCTCTTTGATAATCATTGTTTACCCTCTTGTCCAGAAGGTTCATACCCAGTAGATTTAATCAATGGATTTGTTTGCAATATTTGTCCAGAAAAATGTGCTTCATGTATAAAAGATGATGAATGTGGAAAATGTAAAAATCCATATTATCTTAAAGATGGTAAATGTGTTGAAAATTGTGAAACTCATTATGTTCCAATTGATGGAGTTTGTACTAAATGTTCTCAAAATTCTTGTTTGGAATGCTCAGAATCTGATACTGCTCAATGTTATTCATGTGAAGATGGATATTACCTTAATAATGAGCATCATTGTGTTGATGATTGTGGTGATGGATATTATCCTTCAAACAGAAAATGTATATCATGTGGTGATGATAAATGTATAACATGTAAAGAACAAAATAAATGTCAAAAATGTGCTGAAGGCTCAGTTCTTTATAAAGGAAAATGTATTGAATTTTGTGTAGTTGGAACATATGAACAAGATAGAGAATGTCTCCCTTGTGTTGATAATGATAAATGTAAAAGATGTTATCCATTATCACCAGATAAATGCAAAGAATGTCAAATTGGTTACTTAAATGATACTAAATGTGTGGATAAATGTGAAGAAGGAACTTATCCAGATGAATTAACAAAAACATGTAAAAAATGTTCAAAAGGATGCAAAAATTGTAAGGATGATCAAACTTGTTATAATTGTGAAGAAGGATTATTCCTTGATACGGTTGATAAGACATGTAATGATAAATGTAAATCATATCAAGTTGCAGTAAATGGAATTTGTAAAGATTGTACTCAAAAATATTGTATTAGTTGTGATCCAAATGATATAAGTAAATGTTTACAATGTAATCCTGAATTATTCAATTATAAAGGTCTTTGTGTTTCTCAATGTCCTGATGGAACTTTTGAAAAAGGAAATGAATGTATTGATTGTGAAGAAAATTGTAAACATTGTACTGATGAAAAAACATGTACAGAATGTGTTGATGATAAAGTTGAATATAATTATGATTGTTATGATAAATGTATGGAGAATTATGCAAATGTTAATGGTCATTGCAAAAAATGTTTAGTGGATAAATGTAAAAATTGTGATCCTAATAATTTAGGAAAATGTAATGTTTGTGAAGATGGTTATTTAAATGATAATGGAAATTGTATTAAGACTTGTGGTCCTACAAAATATTATAATGATGATACTAAGAGGTGTGAAGATTGTTTAGAAGGGTGTGAAAAATGTACAAATCCAAATACATGTCAAAGATGTATTGAACCTCTTCTTCTTGATCAAGAAAATACAGAATGTACATATTTCTGTAGAGAAACATTCTATGCAGCTAAAAAAGAAGAACCTCCACATTGTGAAAAATGTGAAAATACCAATTGCAAAGCTTGTTGTCCTAGTATTCCAATTCATTGTTTACAATGTCCTGATGGTTGGTTCTTAATTAATGATGAATCTGGACTTAATGATTGTGTAAAACCATGTCCAACAGGTTATATTGGAAATACAGCAACAGGTAAATGTCAAAAATGTGCAGAGGGATGTTCAGCTTGTCAAGAAACACCAGAAACTTGTACATCATGTGAACCAGGTTATAAATTAATTTCAGGTAATAGATGTGTTCAAATAGTAGAGTGTAAAGAAGGAGAAGTTGAAAGAGATGGTGTATGCATAAAATGTAAAGATTCTTATTGTGTTAAATGTGATTCATTAAATGTTAATAAATGTCTCCTTTGTGATGAGGCTCATATTCTAAATGATGATGAATGTTTACCATCTTGTCCAAAAGGAATGTTTGAAGTTGAAATTGAAGGTAGAAGAACATGTAAAAAATGTGATGGAGTCTGTGAAAGTTGTACAAATCTTGAATCATGTGATAAATGTACTGAAAATTATTATTTCATTGAAGGAACTAAAATTTGCACTATTTGTCAACCACCATCAATGGTTATTGGAAATGAATGTGTAAACTGTAAATCTCCAGGATGTGCTGTATGTAAAGAAGGTGAACCTTCAAAATGTAGAATTTGTGAAGATAAATTAGTACTCTTTGGTGAACAATGTTATTCTGATTGTAAAGAAGGCTTTTATAAAGATAATGGAAAATGTGTTCCTTGTGATGTTAATTGTAATATGTGTTCAAGTATTGATCAATGTACTAAATGTGTTGAAGGTACTTTCTTATATCAAGGAAAATGTGTTCTTACATGTCCAGATGGTACAGTAGGTATTGATGGAGTATGTAATAAATGTGCACAAGATGATTGTATAAAATGTCCAAATTCAGTAGATGTTTGTTCTGAATGTAAAACAATTTTATATAATGGAAAATGTATTGACTCCTGTCCAGAAGGTACTGTTCAATATGGTAAAGCATGTGTTAAATGTTCTGAAAATTGTCTCAAATGTGATTTAACTCAATGTATAAAATGTACTAAAGGATTATATCTTAAAGAAAATATTTGTGTTGAAGAATGTGGTGATGGATTTCATACAAAAGATGATAGAGTTTGTGTTGAATGTTCAACTAAAAATTGTGAACAATGTGGAGATGATGATGTATGTAAAGTATGTAAAACAGGATTTTATCTTAATGATGAAAATGAATGTATTAACCCATGTCCAAACGGTTACTTTGGTGATGATGAAACAGGAACATGTGAAAAATGCCCAATTGGTTGTGCTTATTGTAAATCACATGATGAATGTATAAAATGTAATGACGGCTATTCATTCTATGAAGGTGTTTGTATTAAACCATGTCCACCAAAAACAACATCTGTTGTCCAACAATGTACTCCATGTGATCAACCTCTTTGTGCTGAATGTGCACCAGGAGATCCTAAAAATTGTATTAAATGTGAAGATTATATTTACAATGGTGTTTGTTTTGAAGATTGTCCAGATGGAACATACACTAATGTATTAACAAAAGAATGTATTGATTGTGATCCAAAATGTAAAAAATGTGATAAAGATAAATGTTATGAATGTAAATCTGAATTTATAATGGATGATGGAGTTTGTACTAATAAATGTGGAGAAGGAAAAGTTAACGTAAATGGTATATGTGAAGCTTGTGAAGAACCAGGATGTAAAGTTTGTTCAAGTAACTTAAAAACATGTTATGAATGTACTAAACCATCTGTCTTATATGAAGGAAAATGTGTTGATTCATGTCCTGCAGGATATTATCTCGATACAACAATTAATACATGTGATAAATGTGATTATTCATGTGACACATGTATAGCAAAAGATAAATGTACTCTTTGCAGAGCTGGTTATTATAAATTAGAAAGTTCATGTTTAACATCATGTCCAGATGGTATGTATGAAGATTGTAAAGAAACTGCAAGAACATGTGAAAATTGTGATGAATCATGTAAGACTTGTGTTCTAGGAACAAGTTCAGATTGTATTGAATGTGCTGTTGGTTATGTAATGTATAATAGAAATTGTATTAAAGCTGGTAATTGTCCAACTGGTACTTATTATGATAGTACTGCAGCTACTTGTCAAAAATGTAAAATTCCATATTGTGAAGTTTGTGCAGATGCTGGAATTTGCAAAACTTGTAAAAAAGGATTTAAACTTAATATTGATGGTATTTGTGAAGAAACTCATACATTAACAAATATTATTGAAGATTTTGATTTAGTTTCAAAAGCAAATTCAGCTGATCCAGTCCTCAAATCTGGAGCAGTTAAAAAATTCTCTGATTATCAAGGAACAGGTGTTGGAAGTAATGATGTTACTTTCACTTTCTATTTCAGATCACTTCAACCAGAATTAAAATCTAATTTAGATATTCTTACAGTTGTTAATGAAATGAAATCAGCTTATAATTATAAATTCTTTGTCGATGTATCTGATCAAAAATGTAAAGTTATTGTGTATGGAAATGATGAAAACAAACCTGAAGCAAAACTCGATATTGCAAATTGTAATTATGATAATATTTATGATTGGAAATTTGTTTCAATGACATTATCAAAAACTGAAAGTGGAAACTTTAAGGTAACTGTTAACTCTCGTATTGAAAATAAAGAAGATAAAGCAATTGAAGTCCCAACAGGAAATTATTACAATATTATTGAACCAAGTGCATATATATTATTAGGTAAAAATGGTGTTAGTAACTATAATATTGGTAAACTAAATATAATGGATTATTTACCAAGTGATGATGATATTAATACATTAACAAGATTTAAGCCTTCTGATTGTGATTATTTCTGTACTGAATGTAAAGATACTTGTCGTTCTTGTCCAAATGGTGTTATTCCAATTGATAGCAGATGCGAAGCTCAATCTCTTAAAGAAACTCCAGAACTCAATACTCAAAATACTCCAATTGAATTTAACTTTAAAGATAAATTTGATAATAAATTAGCAACCAATGCTTATGGATTTACTGAATGGATTTATATTAAAGGTGATAATTCAAATAAAGAAAATATTATGAGTTCAGAAATTAATGGAGTTCCTTATGTTAATCTCACTCTTAAAGATGGAGAAATTTCATATAATGATGTTCCTATTAAGCATAATAAATTACAAGTAGGAGAATGGTATTATATAATTGTCTCAATGCTTAAAGATAATATCAATGTCACAGTTAAAGATAGAAAAGGTAATCGTTATAGTCAAACATTAAAAGATCAACCATTCATAAGACATTATAAAGATTTCAAATACAATTTACATTCTCTAAATTCTAAAGCAATTGGTGGTTCAATGAAAGCACGAGTATATATTAATAATGTTCCATCAGATGATATTATGAGAGGAGATGAAAAAGCTATTAAATGTAGTGAAAATTGTCTTAAATGTAATACTGCACTTAAATGTACATCATGTTCAGATGGTTATAGATTGACATCAAATGCTCTTTGTGAAGAAGTTTCAGCAGGTCCAAATGATTTTAAATTATTAGATAATGTATTTGATATTTTCAATAAAGATGAAAGAGAATATAAAGTACCATATGATGGAAATTTAACAATTACATTCAATTTAAGAAAGAAAACACATTCTAATATGTATCAAGAAAATAATAATTTCAATATTCTTTCATATAAAACTACTCAAGATGGTGAAAAGAAGCCTTTAATAAAAGAAACAATTCCATCTGACTTTAAATCTGTTTATACAATTCAAAATGAAAAAAATCAATTCTCACATGATTATACTGATGAAATGCCAGATTTTATATTATTTATCCTTCTCTTTAATGAATACAAAAATCAAATAGATGTAACTATTACAGATTTTGGAACAGGAAAAACATATGAATATAAATTAAATATCCCCGAAAATGACAATATTCAATATTTAGTATTTGGAGACTCAAAAGGAATTGAACTTAATTATCAATTTGGTAATATTAAAGTTTATGATGGATTAGCAAGAGGAGATTTGTTTACATTACTTAACAAAAAACCAGAACAAATTGGAGCAATTTGTATGAATGTTGATTGGAATAATAAAGGACTTTGTTACCAATGTAATTATGAAATGAAACCAACATCAGAGCCTCATGAATGTAAATCAAGAGGTTATTCATGGCAACCTGCCTCACTCTTTGGTTACGAAGATTGGTCAGAATTAAAACCAGCTTTATTTACCAATAAATTCATAAATAGTGATGTTGTTGGAGTTAATGGTGATTATGGAATAATGTACTTTAGATTTATAATGGGTAAATTTAATGAAGGAGCAAAATATAGAATTGGATGTTATTCAAATGATAAACTTAAAACATTCATACCTCTGAATTATAGAGGTGATCTTAATCTTTGTGTCCAAGTATTTGTGAAAAATAATTTAGGTTATGTTGAATTTTTAATAAACGACTTTGGTCCAGTTATTGTTTCAACTAAAGGATTTTCATTTAAACCTAAAGAATATATTAGAGGTTTAGTTGGTATTGATGCTGTTAATAAATTATTCCAATATTCTTTAAGACATGGCACTGACACTTCTAATGCAGTTTCTGGTGAATATAATTATAAGCATTATCCAGAAAGATTCCAAGAATCAGGTGCTCTTTCATTATGGGGTATTGAAGATACAGGATTTGATAAAAAAATATATCAAGTTCCACATGTCTATGTAGATATGATAAAAGTACATCCTAATGTTAGATATTCTGACTCCCTTTATAGTAGTTTTGAAAATCAATATAGTTTAACTCAACCAGTATGTAAAGAAGGATGTGATACTTGTATTTGGGAATATTCCAATAATCAACCAATAGGAACTAAATGTTATGAATGTGCCCAAGGATATAATTCTGAAAAAGTTAAGAATGGTGGTGATGAAGTAACTTGTTCAAGAGCTAATCTTTTATATAATTTCTATAAAGGACAAATTTATCAAGGTAGTATTGAATTACCAATAACTAAAAAAGAAATTCTTGATGATAACTTCGCTCTTTATTTCCAAGTTCAATTTAACTTCCCATATTATGATTTAAATTCTGATTATACATTTTTAGAATTAGGAGCATTAAATATTTTCAGAAGAAGAAATTCAATTTACTTAAAAATTGATAAAAATGATAAAGTTGAAATCCCAGTTTATGATCCATATAATACATGGAATAATATTTTCATTGTTTTCACTGGAAGTCAAGTAACCGTTACTACTCATGCAGGAACATTTGTTAAATCAAATTCAATGAAATCAGGTTATATTAGTGGAATTAAAGGGGACAAAATTAATCTTTATACTATTGGTTATTCTACATCACTTACAAATATTATTCTTACTAATGGAGATGATTACGATAATGTTAAACAACCTGAACCTGTTGGTTATGATATATGTGGACCTGATTGTGAATATTGTGAAAATGGTGTTTGTAAAGTTTGTGGTTCTGGATTTAATGAGAAAGATGGTGAATGTGTGAATGGAAAAATATTATTCACTCCTATATTCAGTACTCCAGATCAAGAAAATCTTCTTCATAGATTTGAAGCTTTCCCTGATACACAAAAAAATAAATATATTAGAATTTCCAAATGGACCTTTACTATTCTTATTGAATTTAATTACCTTCCAAAGACACGTTTTACATTCTTTAAAGCATATGATTATGATGGAATATATGCCATTGAAGCTATAATTGATTATAAAACTGGAAAAATTAAATTCTTCCTTTACTTAGTTGAAAATCCAACATCAACATATACATTTGATCTTAATTTACCTTCAGCTCCAAATTCTCCAATAATTTATTTTGCTTTATCATATAAGGATAAAACTCTTTCTATAGTTATTGCAGAATCAAGAAACAATTTTATTGCACAAGAATTTAAACTTCCTTCATTATTATCATATTTCGGTCAACAATTCGGATTTGATATTAGTTCAGAAATTCCAGCAAAAATGACTAATGTTGTTTTATATAAACATCAAGCCAAATCAATTGATGAACTTAAATCAGAAATTCCATTTAGAACAAGAAAAATACAAAATGCATGTTTAATTGGTACCTCAGCAATTTGTGAACGATGTTCTTCTGGTAAACTAGAAAATGGTCTTTGTATTCCATCAGATACTGATGCAGTTAAAATGCTTCTCTTTTCTGAATATAAGCAATTTAATGAACATGTAGAACCTACAAGAACTTCTATTGCACTTGCAAATACTAATGCAGTCACTATTTCATTTAATTTCAGATTGGCTTCTGTATTAAAGAGAGTTGTTAATATTTTCCAAATTAAAAAAGGAGATAATCAATATATTACAATTGGATATAATCCACAACTTGATAAATTCATGTTAAATTTTGGTAATACTTTATCTCAAACTTCCTCTGTATTTAGAAAAGCTGATACACCATTCCAATTCTTTAAAGTAAGTCTCCAATATCAAGTTAAAGAAGGTACATATGTTTTCAAAGTTAATTACCTTAATGGAGCTTCACTTTTAGAAGAAAGCGGTAGAGCAAAAATAGGTGTTGATTATTTACCACAAGGTCAATATGATATTTATATTGGTAATAGTTACCCTAATTCACTAGAACCTAGAGGACAATTTGAAATTGCAGGAGTTGAATTCTTTGATAAATATCTTTCATCAAAAGAATTAGAATTATATCAATATAACGGAATTCAAGAATGTCAAAATGCTTGTTATAGAATTACTCAAGGTGTATGTACTACTTTATATGAAAAAGATGATACAAATGTAGGTTTAGATACATATGGTCAGTATTATAATTCTCCACTCTTTTATAGTCTCACAGCATTTTATCCTATTGAAAAATATTATTCATTCAATCATTATATAGTTACATTTACTCTTAATATAACAGATTATAATAGTCAAAAATATTCTGGAAATCCATCAATTCTTTTCGCATTTACTGATGATGGTCAATCAACACTTCCAAATATGGATATTAGTCAACAAATTCCAGAATTTATTTTATATAACGCATTTACTATGTCATTAAGTGGAACTGTACTTGAATTGAAATTACCAACAAAAACATGGTCAACAGAAGAAAAGAGAACAGTTAAATATTTCAATATTGGAAATACTGCTTTGACAAATGATATAACATTTACTATTTATGCTGATGTTACAAGAAATACAATTAAAGGTATTTTAACTTATAAAGGAAGTGCATTTGAATTTGATTTAGATTTAAATGGTGATCAACAAGTTATGCCACTTGGTTGGAATACTCTTGTTTATGCTCATCCTGCTCTTTCTACTTTCTCTGTTATATTTGATAAAAATATTGATTCTATTTTCTATGATGGATTAATTAAAGAAACTTCTTTGAGTTGTATTTCAACATCTGATAATAAAAGCTATTGTCCTAATTGTGCAGCTAAATTCAAACCATTTGATGCTGGTTGCAATACTGTTTTATATGATCATCTCTAAATCTTCAAAATTAATGATAAATAAATAAAAAAATTTAATTTTTAAATTTATTTTTAATATTATTCCAAAAATATATCAAAAAAATATTTTTTTAATATTTAATAATCTTACAAAATTTTAAAATTTAAATTCTTCTTTTAAATCATATTTCTTCAAATAAATATATTATAATAGTGAATTATGAATTAATAAAAAATAATATAAATTATCATCTTTAATTTTTGATAAAACAATTTTAAAAATACGAATCCAATTATCATAGTTTTTGATGGCACAAATGAAAATTTATTCAATAATGCTATAGTTGAATAAAATTAATAAAGGAAAATGTACCAATTGAATGTAAATATATTTTAATTAGAATAAAACAGATTTAAGTGATAGAAGAGCTGTTTTTTTAAAAATCTTGAATAAAATTATGTAATAAAAAAATAATTGTTATTATTTTGAAACAAATTAGAAAAAAGTAGGTATAGAAAAATCTTATTTTCAATTAGCAGATGAAATTATAAAAATTTAAGATAATATTAACTTAATTTAAATAAAAATATATAATATTAATATAAAAATATTGAAATTAAACTAAAAATAAAATATTTAAAACACAAATAATATTCAAATATAAATAAACTCATATAAATAATTTAAAAATTAATAAAATTAATAAAATTGAATCAACTATCATCATAATCATAATAGCTTTTTTAGCACAATTTTTTTTCATTGCCTCATCTGCTTTAACTAAATTCTTATGTCCTTCTTTAACAGAAGTCACAGCATTTTCAATATTATAATCTATTCTATCTAAAATTGTCCCTTGTTCCATTATTAAAACTTGTAATTCTTTAAAAATTTGTGCTAATTCATTTACTGATGATAATAAAACATTTAATTCATTATCTCTTTTCTTTAAAATATCATTTCCTTCTTCTTGAAGGAAAAAATTATTTTTTTTTGAATTTTCTTTTGTTGAATTAGATTCATTTGTTTCTATTAAATCTTCTCCCACTAATTCTCTATATTTTTTCATATAAATTTCTTGATTTAATTTAAATCTTTTTGTAAATTCACTTAATTTTGAAAATATACTTTGTTTCATATTAATTTTTATTTGTTCTTCTAATTCAGATTCAGTACTTTCTGAAATCATTTGTTTTATATTATCTTCACAATTTTTTAATCTATTTGTCATTTCCATTATTAGAGAACTAATATCTTTATCTAATTTTTTATTTTCATCATCATCAAATTTTGGAACTAATCTTTTTTGTTGATTTTCCTGTAATCTACTTACTAAATAATAAATAAAAATTATACATTTAATTTCTAATTCTTTAATTATATCATTACACATATCAAATCTTTCCATATATTTTGGAGGAAGTGTTTTATTTAAAGAAGATAATTCATTCATGTTATGTCTATTATATTATTTATATATTTATAATTTTTTATTACTTATCTTTTTCGGTCATTATACCTCCTGAATTATTTAAATTTACTTCATTTTCTGATATTGATTGTCTTATTTCTACATATTTTTTACTTAAATCTCGGAATAATCCTAATTTTCTATACATTTAATTTAAATATATTATTTATTTTGAATTACTTACTTAATTAATACTATTTTTAAATAATTAAAATATATTTATTTTATAAAAAACAAATTAATTAAATTTAAAAATTTAAAAAAATTAATTTTCATTTGATTTTTTTGAAAAATATTATAAATTTATAAAAATTATTTATTTTTATGTTTTTTTTATTTTTTTTTAAATGATTTAAAATGAAATTGAGC
>Ga0256407_10001971_pt1 | contig 40808 bp, 29 predicted proteins | sample RumenRJG_04DNA_FD_193489 | JGI IMG/M metagenome (GOLD analysis project Ga0256407, IMG submission 193489) | Bovine rumen microbial communities from Lethbridge, Alberta, Canada - RJG_04 | ecosystem: Host-associated > Mammals > Digestive system > Stomach > Rumen | place: Canada: Alberta... | reverse complement strand
CAAGTCGCTGCCATTCAGTATAAAATCAACCGTAGACCAAGAAAAAAATTAGGATTCCAGATACCATATCAGGAATTTTATCTATCTTTGCAAACGTGAGTTGCGTTTTGGTCTGGAATCTATATTTGAAGAAAAATGCAAAATTATTTTGGAGTATCGGGAAAAAGGAGTACCTTTGCACCTCGTAAGCGCCCGATACAGAGTGTCGCAGAGCGCCATATCGAGATGGGCCAAGATGGTGGCGGATGGAGGATATGACGCACTCAGGGCGATACGCGGAAAGGGGCGCCCACCGACGGATATGGGACGACCAAGGAAGAAAAAACCGGAGACGGAACTTGAGAAGCTGCGGGCGGAAAACGAACGCCTGCGGACGGAGAACGCATTGCTAAAAAAAGTGCAGGCTTTAGTGGCAGAGCGCATCGCCCGAGAAAAAGGGAGTGGGCGCAAGCCATCCAGTCGCTAAGGCCGGAATACAAGCTGGACTTGATGCTGGACATCAAGGGGATGGCAAGGTCGACGTACTACTACGGCGTGAAGGAGCGCAAGGACAAGTACGCGGAGACCCGCAAGGCGATATGCCGCATATACCAGGCCAACCGAGGACGCTACGGATACCGCCGAATATGCATGGCCCTGAACGAAGAAGGAATACACATAAACCACAAGACAGTGCAGAGTCTGATGAAGGAAATGGGACTGAAGGGTGTGCGGAAGAAACGCGCGTACCACTCATACAAAGGAGAAGTTGGACGTGTTGCTCCAAACGTGCTGCAACGCGACTTCACTGCCAGCGCACCAATGATGAAATGGGCCACAGATGTGTCTCAGATTACCATTGGGGACTGCAAGTGCTACCTCTCGCCGATACTTGACCTTTTCAACGGTGAGGTCGTCAGCTACACCATATCGGACAGCCCCAATCTGAAGATGGTCATAGACATGCTGCGCAAGGCTTTCCGCAGGAAGAAGAACTTAAATGGGCTACTGTTGCACTCCGACCAAGGGTGGCACTACCAGCACATCCATTACCAACATATGCTAAAGCAACGTGGCATCGTGCAGAGCATGTCGCGAAAGGGGAACTGTCTTGACAATTCCGTAATGGAGAATTTCTTCGGGCTGATGAAGAATGAACTGCTATACGTCAATCATTTCGACAGCATGGATGATTTCAAACGTCAGCTCGCCGACTACATAGATTATTACAACAACAAACGCATCAAGCTGAAACTAAAAATGAGTCCGGTGCAATACCGAACTCATTTCTGCAGACAAATTAACTGATTTTATTAATCCGTCCAACTTTTTGGGGTCACTTCACATTCGGACAGCCTTTTTCTGAATAATATTATGAAACAGACTACATTGTGCTATCTCGAACATCAGGGTAAGTACTTGATGTTGCACCGTGTGAAAAAACAAAATGATGCAAGCCACGACAAATGGATCGGAGTGGGAGGGAAGTGTGAGGCCGATGAAAGCCCCGATGAATGTATGTTGCGCGAAGTGAAGGAGGAAACAGGCCTGACGGTAACGTCATGGCGCTATCGGGGTATAGTGACTTTTATCTCGGATATTTGGCCTTGTGAGTATATGCACCTTTTCACTGCCGACCGTTGGAACGTCGAGTCTGATGATAGGCAGGATTCGGATTCTCCCGACAGTACGGCGACAACAATGAATCCGGCAGCTTCTTATAATAATATGAATAAGCAATCAGATGCCGATTTGACATTGCCCGATTGTGATGAAGGTGATTTGCAATGGATTGATAAAAAGGATATTTTTGCTCTCAATTTATGGCCGGGCGACCGTATTTTCTTGCAGTTGATAATGAATCCTGACCAACCGTTCTTCTCTCTGAAACTCGTCTACAAAGGTGATGACCTTGTCTCGGCAAAACTCGATGGACGACTTATGGATAATTATCTGTAGAACGTATCTATACGGCTCAAAAAAAACAGAGTATCGAAATCCGATACTCTGTTTTTTTTGAGCTTAACCTGTGGGTTTATTCAGCGTTGATGATTGCTTTATGGACAGCGTTCCAGCCGGCAGCGTTGAGACCCCAGTTGTTGGTGGAGTTCTTGTTGCCTTGAACTCTCACTTTTCTTCTCTTGACTTTTTTGTTTGCATTAATACCCATAATACACTATTATTTTATTGTTCAACTTCTTGATTTTTAAATAGTAGAAGGTTTTTATCCTTCTGGAAATGTTTTGCAAAGATACATCAATTATTTGTTCTGGCAAACAAATTTCTCTTTTTTAACTATAATTTATCCTTCAAGATGCTCTTTGCGCAAAAGGTCGTTTACTGTCTTGACAGGATTGAAGGTCGCAAGCGGGACTTCTACAAATAGCGTAATCCATTCTGCCATAGCACCATTCCATAGTCCAGGAAGTTCTTGCGACTTGACGGTGACTGCGCCTTTGGTCTTTTTGCTTATGAATCCTGTTGCCGGGTCAACATATTTTCTCAAGTCAAACCGACGTCCTCTGTAGTCTTTCGTTCCACATACCAAATCAACAGGGTTGAAGTGTGTTGCGGAATTTAGGATGGCTTCTTGGTCGGGATCCTTGCGGTTTATTTGTGCGGTCTCGACAATCTGTAGGCTTTTTACTCCGTTGGTGTTTTGTGTGAAGAATGGACCGCCACCGGGTTCCCCCTGGTTCTTGACCATTCCGCAGATTCTTATGGGCCTGTTTAGTTTGGCTTTAAGAATCGATATTTTTTCTTTTGTGCCTAATTTGGAGTAATTGTCGGGCAATGATATGTTTAGCTTCTCTGTTGCGAATTTTGCAATCTTGCTTATCGTTCGGGGATCGGGATTTGAATTGAGTTTTTTGAGACTTTCGAAGGTCTTTGACTGTAGCTCTATGAGTAAACCTGCCAGTACTTCCTTATATATGATTGTTGTGTGTTTCATCCAATCCGGCACAACATTGTCTATGTTCTTTATGAATATTATGTCGGCTTTACATTCATTAAGGTTCTCTATCAGAGCTCCATGTCCACCAGGACGGAACGTCAGGCGACCATTCTCGTCACGAATGGGTTCGTTGTATTCGTCTACAGCTATTGTGTCGGTGTAATGTTTTTGTTCCGAAAGAGTTATGTTTAATTTTATGTTTAGGTTGGACTCGTAGTACTTCTTTACTTCGGATATCTTTTTGCGGAACAGTTGTCTGTGCTCTGGCGAAACAGTGAAGTGGATGTTGACTGTGCCATCTGCGTTTCTGGCGTAGTTTGCACCCTCTACTATGTGTTCCTCAAGTGGTGTACGGCTCAGCTCTCCATATCTGTGGAATTTTAGAAGTGCCTTGGGCAATGTGCCGTATCCGAGGTATTGCTCTTTGAGCAGATAGTTGATGACGGTTGTGAAATCGCCGCGATCCATATAGTCGCTGAAGTCGAGAGAGGATCGTTCCATGCACGATTTCAAATCTTCAAAAAACGCAAATGTCCGTATGTGCTGAAGGAATTCTTTGACGGACGGAAACTCTTTCTCAAAGTTGTTGGCAACTCCAAAATAGGTCGAAGAAAATGTGTAAAGGTCTTTGAACATGCGAGATGCAGCCCCTGAAGCAGGAGTGAATTTCATTATTTTCTTCTCCTGCAGCGATTGCTTGTATAGCTTCGACAAACGCATTATCTCGCTATCGGTCATGCGTATTATGCCACCATTCTCAACGGTAGCGGCCTCGATGAGTTGCGTTTTCGGGAAACCTTTGTGGAAGTTGTCTATCTGTTTGAGTACGGTTTCTTTTGCAAGTCCCATGCTTGCAATTTGTTGCAGATCTTGTGCTGAAAACTGTTCTTTCATTTCTGCAAGGACTTAGCGCTGGTCTCTGATTATGTCTTTTTCCAGATTTATTGTCGATTTCACGACTTCACCAGGTTTGAGCCTGATAGTGTTGCTTCCTTTACGGTAGCAGTAGAATACATCGGGGGTATACATTTCGTCGTATCCGGTCTCATATTCTGCTGTCACGTTAAGTATGGCAGGAGCCTTGAATTGAGTGGAAAAAACTCCGCTGGCTGAGGTTACGCCTTGCGTATTTCCAAAACTTGTGTCGATGTCAAGAATTTTGACTTTAACACCTGAAACTGGCTGTTTTGTTAGCTCGTCTATGACTGTGATTTCAACATAACACGTTGTGTCTTTGTCACAACCGCTGAATAAAAGGGTTGATAATCCGCTTATTAAAACAAAACATGCAATAGCTAAAATTTTTTTCTTCATAAAAATACCGTTATTTTTGTCTTAAACGTTTTTTTTTTACTATTTTTGCATTGCAAAATTAATAATTTTCTGTGGTATGAAAGTTAAAAATAATCTATTTTTATTGCTTTTTTTTGTAACGATGGCGCTGTGTAATGCGCAAACAAATGAAAATAAACAAAATATGACTGAAAAAAAATATTACGTCCTTATCGAGACTTCGTATGGTAATATGACGGTCGAGCTCTTCAACGAGACTCCAAAACACAGGGATAATTTCCTAAAGTTGGTAAATGAGGGCTTTTACAACGACTTGCTTTTCCATCGTGTGATAAATAATTTTATGATTCAAGGTGGCGACCCGGAGTCGAGAAATGCTGGCCCGCAAAAACGCCTCGGCAATGGAACGGCTGGCTATACCGTTCCTGCTGAGTTTGTTAAAGGTCTGATTCATAGGAAAGGTGCTCTCGCGGCTGCACGTCAGGGCGATATGGTCAACCCGACAAAGGCATCGTCCTCGTGCCAGTTCTATATCGTGCAAGGCAATGTGTGGGATGCTCAAAGCCTTAAAATCATGGGTGAACGTATGGGAAAGGATTTTGACAAGCAGCAAATCGAAGTGTATACAACGGTCGGCGGTACTCCTCATCTGGACTACGACTACACGGTGTTTGGACAGGTCGTTGAAGGCCTTGATGTGATAGACAAGATTGCCGCTGTCAAATGCGGACCTGGCGACCGGCCTTTGGAGGACGTCAAGATGAGGATCTCTGTTTTGGAACGTTAGCCTGTTATTCGAAAACTAATTTGTACTACATAATCTAAAAAAAACATGTTGATTAATCAGATTGAAGATTTTATCCGCGACATTCAGTTGGCTTCTATCGAAAAGTCGAAGGATAAAGCTGCGGAGGTAGAACAATTCCGTATCAAGTATCTCGGAAAGAAAGGCGTGATAAGCGACTTGTTCGAACAGTTTAAGTCCGTGCCGAACGAACAGAAAAAAGAAATAGGACAAGCCTTAAACCGTTTGAAAACAGCTGCTCAGGCTAAAATTGAAGAATTTAAGCAAAATGTTGAAAATACTACTCAACAGTCTAGTTCCATGGATCTTACAATGCCAACAGACTATTCCGAGATTGGAAGCCGCCATGTCCTTTCTGTTGTGATGAACGAAATAATAGAAATCTTTTCACGAATCGGCTTTACTGTCGCAGAGTCGGTCGAGATTGAAGATGACTGGCATCTCTTCTCAGCGCTGAACTTTCCCCACGACCATCCCGCCCGTGATATGCAGGACACTTTTTTTGTGGAGAAGGAAGAGGGCAAGCAGGAGGTGGCTTTGCGCACACATACTTCTTCTGTACAGGTACGTGTCATGGAAAACAACAAACCTCCTATCCGTATCATTGCCCCGGGACGTGTATTCCGCAACGAGGCAATATCGGCTCGCGCCCATTGTATATTCCATCAGGTGGAAGCACTTTATGTCGACAAGAAGGTCTCTTTTGCCGACTTGAAACAAACGCTGCTCTATTTCGCAAAGGAAATGTTCGGCGAAAAAACGCAGATCCGCCTTCGCCCGTCGTACTTCCCGTTTACGGAGCCTTCCGCAGAAATGGATATTTCATGCAATATATGCGGTGGCAAGGGCTGTAATATTTGCAAGGGTACAGGCTGGCTCGAAATTCTTGGCTGCGGAATGGTCGACCCGAACGTGCTTGAGTCTTGCGGCATCGATAGTAAGGAATACAGCGGTTTCGCTTTGGGTATGGGCGTAGAGCGTATGGCTATGCTGAAATATCAGATCCGTGATTTGCGCCTCTATTTCGAAAACGACTTGCGTTTCCTCAGGCAGTTCGACGCTCTTGTGTAATTTGCCGTTAATAATGTGATAGTATGGCAATTATTGAAATAGAAAACATGGAGTTCTTTTCCTATCACGGTTGCTTCGCGGAGGAATCGAAAATAGGAACGCATTTTTTGGTGACCCTTTGGCTGGATGTTGATACAACCAAGGCTCAACGTTCTGACAACATTGAGGATACTGTCAATTACTTGTCCGTCTACCAGACTGTGAAAAAGCAAATGGCAATTCCTTCTCATCTGCTTGAGCATGTTGCCGATCGTATTGCGTCCAGTGTTATGGATGAATTCCATGCTATCAGTAATATACGTGTGAAAATAGTCAAACGTAACCCTCCCTTGGGGGGCAGGATAGAAGGGGTGGCCCTGACAATTGAAAAGACTCGTGAATAACACGAGTCTTTTTTTTTGATTCCATGTGTTTTGTGCTTCTTTATAAAAGCCCCTCGTCATGAAAACTGTAGTAGTCTGGTATGCCGTCAGGACGTATTCCGACTATCAGATGGTCTAATAGGTTAATTCTAAGGATTTTCCCTGCTTCCATGATGCTTTTTGTCAGATTTTTGTCTTGGGGACTCGGAGTGAGGTTACCGGTAGGATGATTGTGTGCAACAATGATGTTCACTGCATTTTTTTCCAAGGCTGTGCTGAATATTCGCCGTATGTCTACAACGGTGTCGTTGAGCCCACCCGACGAAATGCGTTGCTTGAACAATACTTTGTTCCTGAAATTCATATATATGGCCCAAAACTCTTCATGTGGCAAGTCTATAATTGACGGGCTGATGTAGTTGAACATTTTTTCACTGTCGGTAAGAATGTATATCTTGCGGTCGTTGCCTTCTGTCAACATTCTGTATCCAAGCTCCATAGCTGCTATTATTGTGATGGCTTTCGCTTCACCGATGCCTTTGTAGCCGCGGGTCAGTTCTGCTATCCCTTGCCTTGAAAGAGCGGATAGGTCGTTGTCGTTGCTCCGTAGTATCTCTTTGGCCAACTCGACAGCACTCTGCCCAACAGTTCCGCTACCTAACAGAATTGCAAGTAGTTCGGCATTGCTGAGCTCTTTTTTCCCTTTGGTAATCAGTTTCTCGCGCGGTCTGTCTTCCAAAGCCCATTCTTTCAATTTCAGAGTGCCTTTGTGTTGGGTCGTTGTTTGTTGTTTTTCAGTGTCTAATGTCTTGTTGTTGTCGTTGTCCATACTGTTGCTTTATTTTGTGCAAAAATACACATTTTTTTCAATCCGGCAACAAGCCCTGTATCTCCGCCTCCGTTAGTCGCTACGTTTTGTCTTCCTTCTCTGTGCCCCGAACTTTTTTCAGTGTCGCATGGGTTGATTCTAAGAATTTTAATAGTTGAATTATTAAATATTGGTGTTTTTTTTGCGAAATAACTTGTAGTGTCAATAAAATTTCCTATTTTTGCATATTCAAAAAATAGAATAACTAAAAAAAACTTTAACACGTAAGAAATGCAGAATAAAGGACTTATCAGATTTTTAGCGATAGCCTTTGTGCTTGTTTGTTTGTTTCAATTGTCATTTTCTTTTGCTACAAAGAAGGTGGAAAATAAAGCCAAGGCCAACGCTGCAAAGTATGTCGAGAGTGCACAAGGGCAGAGTGATATTAATGCCTGTGTCAAAAAACAAGGCAACAGCGAGTTGAGTGCTGCTGAACTTAAGAATTTGACTGCTATCGTAACTGACTCATTGCGTACTGTAAAAGAAACCTACTACCTTGATTCCATGGCTAATGAAAAAGTCTGGTTGGGTTTCACCTACAAGAAATGCCAAGCTCGCGAAATCAATCTTGGCCTCGACCTCAAGGGCGGTATGAATGTCATGCTCGAAGTTTCAACAGTCGATGTGGTAAAAGCTCTCGCCAACTATACCAACGACGAAACTTTCAACAAAGCTGTCGAAATGGCTCTGGAACAACAGAAGAAGTCTGTTAACGAGGATTTCGTAAGCCTTTTCTATGATGCCATAATTTCTATCAAACCTGATGTCCGCCTCGCTGGATATTTCAGCAGCCAACTTACTGGCACGACTCTGAATGATGACAACAATACCATTCTCGCCAAACTGAAAGAAGAAACCAGCAGCGCTTATGACAGAACTTATGAAATCCTTCGCAAGCGTATCGACAAGTTCGGAGTCGCTCAGCCTACTATCCAGAAACTCCAGGCTTCCGAACGTATCCTCGTCGAGCTCCCTGGTGTTAAAGACCCTCAGCGCGTGCGCAAACTTTTGAAAGGTACTGCTCAGCTCGAGTTCTGGGCTACATATAGTGGCGATATGACAGATGCACGCCTGCTTAACGAATACAATCGTGTTGCCGGCTACCTTACCGCTACTGACGAATACCTTGCCGCTCGTCACAACAATAATTCTGTAGATTCAGTGGTGGTCGCTGACAGCAACGCTGTGGCCGACTCTGTTGCTACAACCGAACAAACTGAACTTGCTGGTGTTCCTGAAGCAGAAACCGACGCTCAGTCTGAACAGTATAGAAAAGAGCACCCCCTCATGTCTCTCTTCGCTCAGTGGCAGGGCTATCAACCCTATCCCCCGGTCGTCTTCCGCGCAACCGAGGCCGACACTGCAGCCGTTAACCGCATGATTGCCGAAGGTATCCGCGCTGGCAAAGTCAATGCCCGCGAAGTCAAATACCTCTGGTCTGTAAAACCTGTCGAAGAGAATTCTAATATCTTTGAACTTTATGCAATCAAGATTGAGGACTATGACAGAAACACAAACCTCCCCAAGGCTAAACTCGACGGAAGCGTGATTACGGACGCCCGCCAAGATTTCAGCAACACGGAAGGTAACGAGATTTCCATGTCGATGAATTCCGAAGGTGCTCACGCTTGGAAAAACATTACGCACGATAATATCGGTAAATGTGTCGCCATCGTTCTTGACGACCAGGTCTATTCCGCACCTCGCGTCAATGGCGAAATCGCCGGAGGCCGTTCCTCGATAACTGGTAACTTCACCCTCGATGAGGCAAAAGACCTTGCCAACGTCCTTAAGTCTGGTAAGCTCCCCGCTCCTGCACGCATCGTCCAGGAGGCTGTCGTAGGACCTTCGCTCGGTCAGGAGTCAATCCACAAAGGTCTTGTCTCTTTCATCCTTGCATTTATTATTGTACTTATATATATGGTCATATTCTACAATCGTGCCGGTTGGGTCTCGGTTGTGGCTTTGGTGACCAACGTTTTCCTTCTGATGGGTGTGCTCGCATCGATTGGTGCAGTTTTGACTTTGCCTGGTATCGCAGGTATTGTCCTGACAATGGCAATGGCTGTCGACGGTAACGTTATCATATACGAACGTGTCAAGGAAGAACTGAGAGCAGGCAATAGTCTGTCCAACTCAATTGATAAGGGCTTCAAGAATGCTATGTCGGCAATCATCGACGGTCAGGTCACTACCTTCCTCCTCGGTCTTGTGCTTATCATGTTCGGCTCAGGTACAATCCAGGGCTTCGCAGTGACTCTCTGCATTGGTATTGTAACTTCTTTGTTCACGAGTATCTTCATTACCCGTCTGGTTATCGACTGGATGCTTAACCACAAGAAGGAAATCAACTTCTCGTTCAGCTTCAGCGAAAACTTCATGCGTAACGCCAACTTCGATTTCATGGGCAAACGCAAAGTTTTCTACATCATTGCTGCATGCGCTATCGTCCTTTGCCTTGTTGGTATTTTTGGCCGTCATTTAAGCATGGGCATCGATTTCACGGGTGGACGTACCTATGTGGTGCGTTTCGATCAGGATGTCAATGTCGTTGACGTTCGCGCAAGCTTGGCCGACGAGTTCGACGAAGCTCCTGAGGTCAAGTCATACGGCCCCAACAATCAGGTCAAGATTACCACCAACATCGTGGCCGAGGATTACTACGAGGCTTACAGACAAGCTCACAATCTGTCAGCTAATGATACTATCACTGATGAGATGGTGATAAATGAAAAGCTGTTCGAAGGAACAAAGAAATATTTCTCAAAAACTGACGACGGCAAAGATATCTCACTGGCACAGTTCTCGAATGCCGATATTTATCCTTATGGAATTATTCAGTCCGAACAAGTGGAGGCTACAATGGCAACGGATATGAAACGCTCATCCGTACTCGCTGTCCTTGGCGGCTTGCTTGTGATATTCGCCTACATCGGAATCCGCTTCAAGAGCTGGCGTTTCGGTATCGGTAGTATCACGGCTCTTGCTCATGATACAATTCTTATCATTGGTCTCTTTGCATTGCTGCGTGGCATCATGCCTTTCAGCCTTGATGTCGACCAGTCGTTCATCGCAGCAATACTTACAGTGATCGGTTACTCTATCAACGCTACCGTGGTTATCTTCGACCGCGTGCGTGAAAACCGTAGCCTCTATCCCAAACGTACTCTCATTCAGCACATGAACGATGCCATCAATTCAACATTGGCTCGTACAATCAACACGTCCGGTACGACATTCTTCACGCTGCTCATGATGTTCATCTTCGGTGGTGAAGTTATCCGCGGTTTCATATTCGCTCTGTTGATCGGCGTGCTCTGCGGTATGTTCTCCTCTGTATGTCTGGCATGCCCCATCGTATACGAGGTTAGCAAGAAGAGAGAGGAAAAAAGACTTCAGGCTAATAAGTAAATATAATTTGTATACAATATAATATTGTGGACTTCATTGATATCATAATAACAATAGCCATTCTTGGTGTGGGTGGCCTTCTTTCCGGAGCAAAAAAAGGAAAGAAGGCTGCTCCGCAGCAATCTGCTCCAAGGCCTGTGGCTCGCCCAGTCTTCGAAACGTTATTCGAGGATGACGACGATATATTTGATGAGGATGTCAATGAAGAGGTGTTCACCAGCGATTTCGCTGAAGATGTCAACGTTGAACGGGAAACCAACACTCAGGAAGAGTATTTCTCATACGAAAATCAAGATATGAATCAGACTTGGGAAGACACTTTCGAAAGTACAGAAAAGCCTGATTCCATGACTAATGAAATGGTTTCTGAAGAAACGGGATATTTTGATGGTAATATAGATATCCGTAAGGCTTTTATATATCAAACTATCTTGGAACGTGTGAATTACTGATTTTTCGTTCGTCTGATGTCACTCTATAAGTAAATGAATAAATAAAATAAATAATTAACTGTCTTACAAAAACAACAAGTATGTTTAGAAAGGTACTATTAACAATCGGGTTGCTTCTGGTCACTCAGGCAGTGGCCTTGGCACAGGGTACTATTAAAGGTACCATTACCGATGAATCTACCGGAGAACCGCTTATCAGTGCTAACGTTGTCATCAAGCAAGATGGCCAGCTGATTACCGGTGCACGTACAGACTTCGATGGTAATTATACCATTAAAGGTGTACAGGTAGGAAAGTATGACATTGAGGTCTCTTATATGGGATATCAAACTGTCAAATCAGAGATTAACGTTAAGGCAACAGGCTTTACAGTTTACAACGAAAAACTGGGAAAATCGGCTGGTGGAAAACAGCTTGAAACCGTTGTTATCAAAACTAGCAAGGTGCCTGTTATCGAAATCGGTGCTCCAGAGTCTGGTACTCGTCTCTCGTCTGAGGATATCGGACGTATGCCGTCCAACTCTGTCGACGGAATCGTCGCAGCTGTTGCCGGTGTCGGATACAGCGATGGCGGCTCAGGTACGGCTCGTGGTGAAGAGGGTATGGTGACGCAGGTCGGCGGCGTCCGTACTCGTACCGGTGTCAATGTCCCGAAAGAGGCAATCGCCGAAATCCAGGTTGTCCTCGGTGGTACACCTGCAAATATCGGTGAGGCAATCGGTGGTACTCAGATTATTACCCTCAAACCGCCTTCAAACAAGTTCATGGGTCTTGTCAAATATGAGACCTATCTCGATTACCGTCTCAACAACAGCCTTGTTGTTTGGTTGACAGGTCCTGTCGCAAAGGCTGCCCTTAAAGATGAGAGTGGCAATAAGACCGGTACACGTACCCTTATCGGTTTCCGTTTCACCGGAACTGGCTCTTATTCCAAATTCGGTTTCTATCGTCCTAAGGATGGACGCTACCTTGTCGTGAACGACGAAAAGGTTATGGAAATCGAGAATTCGCCCATCGATTACGATCCTGTTGAGGGTACAGTCAACTACACCGCTCAGCATCTTCGCACTTCGGACTTCGTCGAAATCAAGCGTCCTAACGCTCGCAACTATTACGCAAACAAGGATCGTCAAGCTGATTTCGGCAGCTATTCCATCGCTCTTCAGGGTGCTTTGGATTTCCGTTTCACCGAACTTACGTCTTTGGTGCTGACTGGCGAATATGACTATTCTTATGGCCCGAACACAAGTCTTGCTTATTTCCCGCTCAACTTGCACAATGCTGCCAATGGCGTAAACAAGACTCACAATATGTCGATCACCGCTGATTTCACCCAGCGCTTCAAAGACCCGGAGCCTGTTGCTGACGAAAGTAATCCAGACGCCAAGTCGGAACCCGTTGTATCGAAGGTTATGTACAACATTACTGCTATGTACAACCGCTATACAACCAAGTCCTACAATGAGCAGTTCGGCGACGACCTCTTCAAATATGGTCATATCGCTACTTTCTACAGAACTCAGACTCCTTCGTACGAAATCAGAACCGATTATGAGTATCAAGGAACCACAACGTCGGCTTATGTGCAGAACAGCTGGATCGAGAATTCGCAGTTTGTAGCTCCCTCGGAGTACAACCCCATTCTCTCCAACTATACCACTCAGCTTTACAACATTCCTTCGCTGGTTCCGTATCTGAACAGATTTGACAATATCCGTTCATTCAACGGCTTGTACAACGGCCAGAGCCCCTCATACATCTATGGCCTCTCTTCCTATGCCAACGTCGGTGTTCAGAACGCTTCGTACGCAAAACAGGAAAACAACTACTATTATGTGTCGGCTAAGGCTGCTGCAACCGTCAAGGGTCACGACCTTGAAATCGGATTCCAGTATGACCAGTACACTGCTGCATACTATGGCCTCTCAGCTTACAGCCTCTGGACCATCATGCGTCAGAACGCCAACGCCCATATCCTTAACCTCGATTTCGAAAGTCCTATAGAACGCACCGTCGGTGACGTCCTGTATGTTGACTACAACCGTAAGTATGTCGAGGGTACCGAGACTTTCTCGGCTGAGGCTATCCGTAATGCCGTTGGTCTTAGCATGACCGACTGGCTCGACGTTGACCGCTACTCTCCAGATGATTTCAACTCATTTGGCGGCATCAACCTCTTCTCGGCAAATGAACTTTTCAACAACGGTAACCAGATCGTCAGCTACTACGGCTTTGACCACACTGGTGAAAAATACCGCAGAGGTACTTGGCAGCTCGAAGACTTCTTCGACCCCGTCGGACGTGGCCACAAGAACTTCCAGTATCTGCCTTCGTTCTCGCCCATCTATGCTGCTGGATATATCCAGGACAAGTTCTTCTTCCAGGATCTTATCTTCAACGTCGGTGTTCGCGTCGACTACTTCGATGGTAACCAAATGGTTCTTAAAGACCCCTACCTGCTCTATGAGTCTTACACAATTGGCGACCTCAAGAACGGTAAAGCCCCCTATAACACTGACAGAGCAAACAACGCTTTCCCAGAGGCTGCAACCGACGATTGGGTAGTCTATGTTAACGCATACGATGCCACCATTCCTACCGTAAGAGGTTATCGTAACGATGGTGTATGGTATAATAAAGAAGGTGTCGAGGTCTCTGCACCGAGCCTTATCTCGGGTGAGTCTGGTAAACCGACTCCTTATCGTACCGTCGACAGCCGTATCCCGAACAGCAGCGGCAACTACGTCAAATCGAGTGCTTTCGAAGACTACAAGCCTCAGATTGTTGTCATGCCCCGTATCGCATTCTCTTTCCCTGTCAACGATATGTCTCAGTTCAAGGCTAACTACGACATTATTGCACGTCGTCCCTCTTCGGGATGGCAGGCCGACTATCTCAGCTATCTCTACATGAGCCAGGTTACCGGTGCAATCAGCAACCCCAACCTGAAACCGGAACGTGTTACCAACTACGAGCTCGGTTTCCAGCAGGCTCTTAACAAAGACAAGACTGCTGCTCTCAGTATCTCGGCTTACTATAAGGAAACACGCGACCTTATTCAGTTGGTTCAGTACGCAGGTGCTGACCCCAACCAGAACTACTATTCCTATGACAACCTCGATTTCAAAACCACCAAAGGTTTCTCCCTCTCTTTCGATATGCGTCAGAGCAACAACGTCCGTATCAATGCCAACTACACTCTCCAGTATGCCGAGGGTACAGGTTTGTCCCCGACAACAATGTCTGAACTTATCAAGGAAGGTTATACTACTCTTAAAATGCTGAATCCTATTGTCGACGACCGCCGTCACGAGTTCAAAGCTAATGTCGACTACCGTCTTGGAAAGGAACAGGGATGGAAGATTACTCGCACCGTTAAGGACAAAGACGGTAATCCCCGCAAGAAAGACATCTACCCGTTCCAGAATTTTGGTGTCAACTTCCTCGCTGTCGCACAGTCCGGCCGTCCCTACACAAGACAGTTCAGCAACACTCAGCAGACTATCGTCGGAAGTTATCGTGGTGCACGTCTGCCTTGGGGCTTCTACTTCAATGTTGTCGTCGACAAGAGCTGGCCGATCGAAATCAAACGCGAAAACGGCAAGAACCGTCAGACTATGCTCAACGCTTCGGTCACTGTCAACAACCTCTTTGACATCAGAAATGTCACTGGCGTGTTCGCAGTCACCGGCAACCCCTCGGACAACGGTTACCTTACCGACCCGGAAACTCAGGCTGTTATCAATTCCTATCTCGATCCCGATTCCTACAGAGATCTCTACTCGATCTATCTGAACAACGGATTCTGGAACTGGTCTTCGCCGAGAACTATCCGTGTTACGTTGACCTATAACTTCTAATTTGTTATAATGTGAAAAATTATAAAGAAATGAAAAATATATTTATTAAAACAGTCTTGATGGCTTTTGTGTTCTCATCTATGATGGGAACAGCCGTCGCCCGCGAATGCACTACATGCAAGAAGGCAACCACGACAAAGACTGCTATGCAGTCGAAGGCCGCTGCGTGTAAAAGAGCGCAGAGTACTGCTGAGCTGAACGTGAACAATGTCCGCGCATTAATTAACGGTTACGGCAATATGTGGTATGACGGTAGTATCTCACAGTATCACATTCCTAAAGATGCCAACACAACTCCTATGTATTGTGCTGCTCTTTGGATCGGTGGTACCGATGTTAACCAACAGCTTCGTCTTGCAGCCCTCCGTTTCGGTCAGGATGGCGATGATTATTGGCCGGGTCCCCTCACCGTAGATGGCGCTGCCGATATCTCTATCGAGGTGTGTAACTACTATGACCGCCACTACAAAATCACCCAGACGGAAGTCCAGACTTTCATGCAGATGTTCGACTATTCCAAGTTCCCTGCTGAACGCCGCGACAACTATGATGAGAGTCTCGTCGCTCAGGTGATAAAGGAATGGCCTGCTCATGGCAATTTCGCCAACCAGTCCTATTACCTGGCTCCTTTCTTCGACGCTAATGGCGACCACAGATACAACTACCAGGACGGAGACTATCCGTACTATGACTTCGACAATGCTCTCTGCCCGCGTACTCTTAAAGCTGCCCTTAAACCTGGTGAAAACTATTCTCCGAAACCGACTATGGACGACTCCGCCGGAATCGTTAAGAAGGGAACCGGTCTGCTCTCAGACCAGGTGCTTAAAGGCGACCAAACAATCTGGTGGGTGTTCAACGATATGGGTAACACTCATACCGAGTCGGGTGGACAACCTATCGGTCTCGAAATCCGTGCACAGGCTTTCGCTTTCTCGACCAACGACGAGATCAATAACATGACCTTCTATTCGTACGAAATCATCAACCGTTCCACATACGAACTGCGCAACACTTACTTCAGCCAGTGGGTTGACCCGGATTTGGGTTACGCTCAGGACGACTATGTAGGTTGCGACGTCAAACGTGGTTTGGGTTATTGCTATAACGGTGACGAAGAGGATGGTCCCGGAACGGGCCAGTACAGTGGTATCCCCCCAGCAGTTGGTATCGACTTCTTCCAAGGCCCTTACATGGATCCTGACGGTATCGACAACCCCAGAATCGACATCTCTAAGATGGCTTTATACTATCCTGAAAAACTCGCTGAATATCGTCTCGTCAATGGCGGATACGACACTATCAAACTCAACGACGATGCTGACCTCTACTATCCTCTCGCTTGGTATTTCCAAAAAGACGACTCTATCGGAAACTGTGCTATCAATGGTGTGAACTTCGGTAACAACATTGTTGATGACGAACGTTTCGGTATGCGCCGCTTCGTTTATTATAACAACTCTGCTACTGCAGACAACGGTGAACCCGACAAGGCTACCGACTACTACAACTACCTGCAGGGTATATGGAGAAATGGCCGTCCCATGACCTTCGGAGGCAACGCTATCAATACCGGTACTTCTACCATCAAGTGCGACTTCATGTTCCCCGACGACAGCGACCCCTTGCTCTGGGGAACCAACGGTGTCCGTCCCGACGACGAGTTCCTGCCTTTCGGTTGGAATGAAACAAGCATCGCCGGCAATTCTCCTTCAGACCGCCGTTTCATGCAGTCTGCAGGTCCTTTCACCCTGATGCCCGGTGCTGTCAACTATATTACCGTAGGTATTCCTTTCGCCCAGGCCACCAGCGGTTCTGCTTGGACTTCGGTCGGACTGCTCCGCGAAATCGACGATGTCTGCCAGGCTCTCTTCGAAAACTGCTTCAAGGTTCTTGATGGTCCTGATGCTCCTACACTCGTCGTTCAGGAAATGGATAAAGAGGTTATCCTCTACATCACTTACGAGAATCCTTCTTCAAACAACTACAACGAGAAATACAACGAGGAAGATCCTTCTATCGTTCGTACTTATATCGATAATGGCAAGACTGTTGCCTACACCAAAGACCAACGCAGCTACAAGTTCGAAGGTTATCAGATCTATCAGCTCGCCAATGCCAGCGCTTCTGTCGCTGACATCGGAGATGAGACTAAAGCACGCCTCGTCTTCCAGTGCGATGTCGAGAACTACTACGATGCTGTCTCTGCTATCGATACCGTTGCAATAACCGAAAATGGTGTCGTTACAGGCTATCGTTATGATACCACTTATAACGACAATCCTACCATTCCTATTGGAAAACTTGTAAACTACAACACCAACTCCTCTACGGGTATCCTTACCGGCAGGATTATGGTTGACGGCGAAAACAGCGGTATCAAACACGTTGTCCGTATCACTACCGACCAGTTTGCCAAGGGTAACAATACCAACCTCGTTAATAATAAAGAATACTATTATGTTTGTGTCGCTTACGCACACAACCGTTACAAAGAGTATTCTCAGACCGACCCGTCTAAACTTGATGGACAGAAAGAGCCTTACCTCGCTGGCCGTAAGAACGAAAAGGGCGGTACTATCTCTCCTGTCACCGCCAAACCTCACGATCCTTCGAGCGAAAACGGTGGTACCATCGTCAATGCTACCTTCGGTATGAGTCCTAACATCACCCGTATCGACGGTTATGGCAACGGCGGTAACGCTCTTCGTCTGACCGAAGAGTCCATCCAGGAACTCATGGGTGCTCCCGGCGAACCCGCTAAGGCTCCCGGCGAATTCACCATGGTTGATGGCGTTCAGCAGATGAAGAACCCCTGTATCATTACCCGTCCTCGTTACGAGCAGAACTATGGTCCTATCAATGTGCGTGTCATCGACCCGCTGAACATCAAGCAAGGAACATTCTACATCAAATTCAACGGTGTCGACAACACATCGAAATGGGTTATCTACAAGCCGGACGGCTCTCCGCTCTATTATGACTCTATTAGCGGCACAAGCGTCTTCTCCGATACTGCTGATTTCGTTATCGGTCGTTACAACGAGCAGCTCTTCCTCGACCTCGGTATTGCAGTGGCTATCACTAACCCGAAGGCAATTGCAACCGACCTCGTCTATGGAACCGAAGATGTCTCGATGGGTGGACTTATCGCTGATGGAACATTCATCTCGGCTACGATGAATTTCGATGACCCAAGCCACCAGTGGTTAAGCGGTATTCCTGACAATGACAACTCTATAATCACGAACTGGATCCGAAGCGGTTCTCAGTATTCGGAGGGTAACCAACAGACCTTCTTGTCAAATACCTATCTCCATAGCCCTGTCACAGGTTCCGAGCCTTACCTCGATGACGACTACTACAAAGTCGACATAGACCCGAACTATCTTGACCGTGTCAACTATTACGGTGTCGACCGTTATCAGGCATACGAGAAAGTCCTCATGGGATTGTGGAGCCCCTATGGTTTGGCTTCATATCGCGAATACCACCCCGCCTTCTCGTTCCGCTACTATTTGGCCGATCAGAGTATCCACGATTCTCTGAACGACGGTAGGGAATACAACGAAATCATGCATGAGACTTTGATCTACTCCAAGAACAAATCTCTCAAGTATAACGACTTCACCAAGCTCCCGAGCGTTCGCATCGTTCTCACAAGCGACACCAGCAAGTGGACCCGCTGCCCAGTTCTTGAAATGTGCGACGACTACACTCAGGCCGAAGGCAACGCACGCCGCTTCCAGTTGCGTAAACACAAATCTATCGACAAGAATGGTGACACTTGCGACGCCACAACACCGTCAACCGATCCTGGCAGCGCCAACTACATCGACGCTTACGGTATGGGATGGTTCCCCGGCTATGCAATCAACCTCGTGACTGGTGAGCGTCTCAACATCATGTACGGTGAAGACTCACGTTACATCCAGTTCAACGGACGTGATATGATGTGGAACCCGGTCAGCACATACACATACGGTACAGGCAACTACGTTATGGGTGGCCGCCACTACATCTATATTATGAATGCTGTCAAGCAGAAATTCTCAAATATTAACTACAACACTGTAGGAAGTGCTTCGAACAACAGACATTTCGACTATCGTTCACCTTCTTACGATGCCGGTCGCTGGGCTGTCAGCATGCTCAAGTCTCTCGACCACTTCTTCGAGTGCCCGTTCACCAATCCTTCAGCAAGAACTGCTTACTACGGCAACTTCAACAACGGTCTGCTCAAGGCTGACGGTTCTCCCAAGATGCTTCCTATGCGTGACTCTGCTGCATTCCTCTTCTCGACTGTGGCTTGGGTCAACATGCCGCTCGCAAGCGAGGCTATCAACAATCCTAAGGATATTCCTACCAATGTGACAATCGATATCAACGTCAACAACCGTTATGGCAAATACTTGAGCAATAACGAGACTTCTGTCGGTTCGAGCAACTACAATAACCCGATGTACCAGTTTGATCTTACCAGCGACATTGTAACCGAAACAGGTGTTGCTACTCGTGCCGATGCACGTCAAAGCTACAAGGATTCCATCATGGATGCTATCAATGTCGTTCCTAACCCCTATTACAGTTATTCTACTTATGAAACCCTCAGTCAGTTGGAAACGAAGGTACGCTTCATCAATGTTCCTGGCAACACGACAATCAACATCTATACCGTCGACGGAACCTTGGTAAGAACCATACCTAACACTCCTTCCAACACAACTACGGTCGATTGGGACCTCCACAACCACAATGGTATTCCTATCGCCGGTGGTATGTATCTGATCCATTTCAGCACTCCGGGCATCGGAGAGAAAATTGTCAAATGGTTCGGTACAATGCGTCCTGTTGACTTGAGTCGTTTCCAATTCTAATTATCATCAATCTTTAAAATTTTGCAGAAATGAAAAGAATATTAAGTATATTGACTGTAATGGTCCTCTCAGCGTCTTTGACGGCACCTTCGCTCTTTGCCGGCAACGACAATCGTCGAGGAACGGCAGGCGCCACGGAGTTGCTTATCAACCCGTGGGCCCGCAGCTCCAGTTGGGCCGGAATCAATACTTCGTGCGCTCGTGGCATTGATGCTTTCTTTAGCAATATTGCCGGCCTTTCGTTTGTCGAGAAGATGGAATTTGTCTACACTAATACAATGCTCTATGGTGGACGTTCCGGTCTCGTCAGTGGCGCAACAATCAACTCGTTCGGTTTGGCTTTCCGCTTAGGCGATGCCGGCGTGCTCGGTGCCTATGTTATGGCAATGGGATTTGGCGACCTTCAGAAAACAACTGTCGAAAGCCCTGAACCAGGCTCTAACGGTACTGTCTCTCCGACATTCATGAATCTTAATGTTGCATTCTCATACTCCTTCACCAACTCAATCCATGGTGGTGCCAACCTTAAGATTATAACCGAGTCGACAGACGATGTCAACGCAACGGGCGTTGCAATTGATGCAGGTATCCAGTACCAGACTGGTGAAAACGACGAGCTCAAGTTCGGTATCTCTCTGAAGAATATCGGACCCGCCCTCAGTTTCGGCGGTACGGGCGAATCGTTCACGATGGTCAACGAAGCTGGCAATTCCATGACTGTCGAGTTCCGCTCGGCTGAAATGGAGTTACCTACCTGCCTCAATATCGGTCTCTCCTACGACCTCTTGTTCGAGAAATGGAATCAGCGTCTCACCATCGCTGGAAACTTCACTTCGAATGCCTTCCTTCGCGACAACTTCGGTCTGGGATTTGAGTATTCGCTGCTTGACATGTTCCAGCTTCGTGCAGCCTACCTCTATCAGACTGGCATCTTCGACGGCGACAACCGCACAACCGCCAATACCGGTGTCCACGCAGGTGCTTCTGTAATCCTTCCGCTCAACAAGGAGAAAGGTACATCTCTCTCACTCGACTATGCATTTAGAACAACAGCTTTGAAGGGTACCCATTCAATCGGAGCTACCTTCAAGTTCTAAGACTAATAATCACACATATCGAAAGTTAGGAAAGGTCTTTCTCAGGCCTTTCCTACTTTTTAACGTAAAAAACAAACTCCAAAATGTCAGAAATAAAGTATTATAGCGAAGAGGGTCTGCAAAAACTGAAAGACGAACTTCATCATCTTATCGCTGTCGAGCGACCAGCAGCATCAGCAGCCATTGCCGAGGCTCGCGACAAAGGCGACCTCTCTGAAAATGCTGAATATGATGCTGCAAAAGAAGCTCAAGGTCATCTTGAAGCTCGCATTTCCAAACTTCAGGATCTGATTGCTAATGCCCGTTTGCTCGACGAATCAAAAATCGACACTTCTAAAGTGCTTCTCCTCTCCAAAATAACAATCAAAAACGTGAAGAACAATATGAAACAGGTCTATACGATTGTTCCTGAGAGCGAAGCCAACCTGAAACAGGGCCTTATATCTGTTTCCTCGCCGTTTGCACAGGCTTTTCTCGGAAAGAAGGCTGGCGACAATGTCGAAGTCGTAGTACCTGCCGGTACAATGCATTTCGAGATTCTCAGTGTTGAAAGATAAGATGTTGTACGAGTACGGACTTTACCTTGATTCTATAACAATCCTTAATCATTAAACCGCTATGGCAAGCATTTTTTCAAAAATTGTTGCAGGTGAGATTCCCTGCTATAAAGTCGCCGAGACGGATCACTGTCTGGCATTCCTCGATGTAAACCCTGTCGTTCGCGGCCATGTACTCTGCATCCCTAAAAAAGAGGTCGACTACATTTTCGACCTCGATGACGATCTTTTTGTAGAATTGCACCGCTTCAGCCGCAAGGTGGCTAAGGGCCTCAAAAAGGTCTGTCCGTGTATAAAGATTGGTGTCGCCGTTGTCGGAATAGACGTTCCTCATACGCACATTCATCTTATGCCGTTGAATAACCCCGGCGATCTTAATTTCAGCCACCATATCAAGATGGAACCTGACGAGATGAAAGCTCTGGCCGACGAAATTGCTGCTGCAATCGAGTAGGCATAATGCTTTTCCGAACTCGTTTCATGATTTAAAAAAGCCTTCGGAGCAGAGGAATGCTCCGAAGGTTTTCGTTTTAGGAAATGTTTTTAAGGTTACGACCTTTTCCGGACAGGAGTCCTATCGTACAACGATTTTCGTTACAGTCGATGATGCGGTTGTGCCGATTTGTACAAAGTAGATGCCTTTCCTAATTGTGCCGAGGTCAAGTGTCTTTGTGCAGTCACCTTCACAGTAGAAGGTCGATTTGTACACAATTCGACCGTTTATGTCGGCCATCATGAGCCTTACTTTGCCGTCTATGCCGCTAAGCGAAATGCTCGTTCTGTCTGTTGCCGGGTTGGGGTAGACTTTTACGATTGGCGACTCATGTGTTGTCTCTATGCCTACAGCTGGTATCTCTATAGCCTGGCTCCAGATGCTGTATACGCCAGCGGCGCAATGCGAACGGATGAAGATGTCGTAGCTCATGTCCGAGGGGATGCTGTCGATGTGGTATTCCGTCTCCCTGATGCCGGTCACGGTTGTACCTGTTCCGGCGCTGAAGTGCTCGGGACCAAACTCTATCTCATAGCTTTCGGCATCGCCTTCCCAGTATAGGGTGACTTCGGTGTATTCGCCGTGACGTGTTGTCTCGAATGTGATGTTCGATACCGGGTCGCAGCTTGGTGTGCGGAAGCTGACGGTCGGGCTCCATTGGCCGGGTGCACCATAGCAGACGGAGCGGATTTTGGCACTATAGCTGATGTCTTGTGCCAGCCCTTCGACAGTGAAAGGATGCTCGGTAGTGGTGTAGGTCTGGTTGAATCCGGTGTTGAAGATGTTGATTTCCCATACGTTGGCATCACCGTCGTCACTCCAGTCGAATGTGGCGCTGCGATAGTTTGCGTCGGTCAGCTCAAATCCTTCCGGAGCAGGACAGCCAACAGTAGCTGTGCGGATATTGCGAACCTCCCAATCCGACTGGAGACCGTTGTTGCATCGGTTTCGGAATCCAATGGTGTACTGCGTGTTGGGCGTCAATCCGTCGAATGTGTACTCCTGAACATTACCCACTACCGTACCATTGAGGCCGTCGCTCCAGGCTCCGTCAGTGATGCGAACCTCAAGATTGCTTACTCCGTTGAGCTGGACCGTGATGCTTACAGGACCTTCGTCGATGTTGACAATGGTTGGCGTTAGGCAGTCAGCCGTGGGCACAACGCTGATTTTTAGGCTGTCGATGTAGGCGTTATAGCGGAACACCGACATGTAGTCGATGGCCACGTAGTGTGCCGTGGGCGGAAAATCGTTTTCGTATAGCTTCCACGGTGTGCCTGCAGTGACGATGGTGTCGGTCCATACAAAGTCCTGTGGAGCGTTGCCCGATGTGGAGTAGCCCACGCGCATCGTCTCGTTGCCGAACATCATGTCGCTGTAGCGGAAACGCAGACGTATGCTGTCGTTGGCGTTGAAGGCTGGCGAGATGAGGGTTTGGCGATAGTTGGACGAGCTGTGGTAAGAGCTGAAACTGAAACAGCGTGTGCCCGACCATGCTGCCGACTGGTCGTGTTGCATTAGGTTGGTCGGATTGGGGTCGGCATATACCATAGTGAAGCAGTTGGCTGGTGCCGTCGGGCTTTCGAAGTCCTCTTCGATCGGGGTCGACGGGGTTATGGTCACCGGAACGCAGGTGGTGGTGAAGAGCACAATTGCACTCATCTCTGACACGTCGCCACCGCTGCAGACACCCTGCACCTTGACTTCGTAGGTCGAGCTTTCCGTCAGACCTGTGATGGTGATGCTGTTGCCCGACGCAGTCAGCGCAGTCCACGAACCCACACCCTGTTCGCGATAGAAGACGTTGTAGTACGGTGCACTGCCTGTCCAGCTGACCTGCGCGCTGTTGGCGCTTATGGCCGAAACCGTCACATTGCGTGGACGCAGACAGGAGGGTAGGGGAGCGCAACCGGTGAAGAGCTCATATCCTGCAGCCACATCGTAGAAGTCGGTGACGAAAAGGAACGTCATAGGCCCCAGTTCTGAGACTATCAGTGTGTCGATAGTCATCGTGCCGCCGGTGTAGGTGCAGCTGAATAGTGGGGTGCCGCCCGTGGTGTCGCCTTCATATATGTAGAGGGCGTCGTTGCTCCACTGCGACAGGTCGATGGTGCCGCCGCGGAATGTCACGGCGTTGCCTTGCCCCGAGGGATAGACAACCAGCTTTGAAACGCTACTGGAACTGTATATGCCGGCAGGACCTCCGTTGTCGTATATGGCCAAGCCGCATCCCGTGACGGTCGTATCGCTGTTGGCGCGCATAATGATTGTGCCTGCGGCAAAATCTATCGAACGCCATGTGCTCTGTTCGTCTGTGCAGACGGCGCTGACATAGAAACTGTATTTCGCTCCCGACACAAGTTGCGGCAGGGTGTAGAAGGTGTCGGCAACGGTCACCGTGTTGGCGGCAAGCTGGACGGGCGTTCCTATCGTGTCCCAAGCCAATTGGAACTGTGAGGCCTGTGCGGGGTTGTTCCAGCTGACGGTCACCGCCGACGCGTCGCTGATGTTGCTGACAGCAAATTCAGTCACCGCAGGACAGCTCGAGATGGACGAAACGGTGATGTCGTCGATGATGGCGCTGACACCGTAAAGGGTGTTGTATGGAGCAAGAAACGAGAGGGCTATGCGGCCACCGTCGCCGTCGTAGTCGGCAAAGCTGTAGTTGAACCAGCGGTACTCGTCCATCGACTGGTTGGGCACCGTCAGGGTGTCGAGCCAGCTGATGTTCTCGCCGTCGTTGTCAGCCACGCCTATCAGTATGCCGTTGCCGAGGCTGGCATCGCCCAGTCGGGCGCGGAAGTTGATTTCGAGCGTGTAGAGGTCGTCGGCAAGCGGTGGCAGTACGGCGGCGCGTGTCGAGGGCGAGTGGGTGGCATACTGCGCATTGTAGCTTATGCCACCATATAGGTGGTCTACTCGCTCGGGATTGTAGGTCCAGCAGGAAGGCATAATCCGTTCGGCATACGAGTCGAAATCCTCGCTGTACGGTGTCGCTATCGGACCGCAGTTGGTCGTCTGGCTGATGTAGTTCCACATAGTGTCGTTGTCGCAGATGGTTCCGACGCGGATGCTGTAGCTGGTTGCCGGATTGAGTCCGCTGATGGTGCACGTGGTGTCGTAAAGTGGACCGTAGGCCGTCTGGTAGGAGGTAGCGTAAGCCTGTCGGTACTGCACCACGAAGGCGTTGTCGTCACCTTCTGCCACCCATGCCACGCTGATGCTCGTGGAGTCGGCGTCGGTCCTATAGATGAATGGCGGCAGGCATCCCGTAATGGTGCAGTTGGTGATGAAACGCACATCGGCGGCACCGTATGCCGAATTTGTGAAATATGACGACGGCGCTGCGGGATCGACGGGGCCGAAGTTGTTCCATTGGAAGGTCTGGATGGCATCGGTGGTGTGGAATTTCCAGCTGATGGGATTCAGATAGAAAACACCTGAGTGGTTGTGGGTCGCAATGACCAGATTCTGGCTCGTGTCATATACAAACGGCGTTGCGAAAGGAATGATGTGCCATCTGGCTGTCGATACGGGTACAGTGTACGACGAAGCCATCAGCGTGAGGTTGCCGAGGGGAGCATACGAGGTGGCACTAAGTGCCGCGAGGCTTGTGTTGCCCACATAGAGGTCGAAGGTTAGTGCCTGTTCCACGTCACCACCCGTCCGGAAGGCAATGCCATAGATGGTGTCGACCTCCGGCATTTCGGCGCGTGTGTAGATGCTTTGGGTATAGGAATTGGTCATCGAGGTGCCTACCAGGTATTCTGAGCCGCTGTAGTTGTTCGTCTGATCCTCGACCGAACTGCACGACTCGGTCATGAAGTCTATCCATACAGCATTTGCGGTGTCGACGTCATCGCCAATCTGGCAGGTGTTGCGAATATAGACCCTGTAGGCGTGGCCGGGTTGCAGGCCGGTGAAGTAGGCTATGTCCGACGTTGTGTAGGTGCTTTGCAGCATCTGCGTCAGGTCTGTCAGGTCGTAGAGCATAGCCTGTGCTCCTACCGAAGGATAGCCGTAGTAGGTGTCGTAGTGCCACGTGAGTGCTGCTGCCGTGTGGCTGACATTGAAGAGTTCTACGTCCGACACTGTGGCGCACGACAGTCCTGTGGTGAAGGGCTGTACGGCCTTGTAGTCGGCGTAGACGCTGTCGCATTCGGTGCGTATCCACGCATAGTAGGTGGTGCTTTGCAGCAGGCCGTCGACGATGCAGAAGGTGTCCTGCACGGTGGTGTAGTAGGTCGAGGTCTGCGGGTTGTTGACGGTGCTGATATAGACGTCGTAGCCTGTGGCGTTGTCGCAGGCATGGTTCCACGAAATCAGTGCAGCATTCGAGCCTACTGAGTCGACGAAGGTCAGCAGCGGACGGTCACATCCGTTGTATCGGGTGATGGATATGTCGTCGACGGCGGCGTTGCCCCACATCAGGTCGTCGCCATAGAAGCGGAACGCCACATAGTATTGCTGGTCGGCGGGCAGCGATGCGGTGTTGAACTCATACTCGTGCCAGTTGTTGTCCATAGTGTCGACATTGGCGAGGGGAATGAAAGTCGACGTGTCGTTCAGGTTGCTCATCACGCCGGCCTGCAACCACGAATTGATGAGGCTGATGTCGCCAATGACCAGGCCGTTTTCGATGAATCCGTAGAAGTTGACGGCTATCTCGTTGCCGGGCAGTGGCACCAGCGGTGTCGTCACGATGTTGTAGCCGTGTGTGGCACCGAACAAGAGGGCCAACGAGTCGGAATAGGCCATCTCGTCATACACTTTGGGCATATCGCCAAACATCGCGACGCCGTTCCAGCAGTGGGGTATGTTGCCCGGCTCCTCGCCGTCAAAGTTGTTGAAGTAGGGAATGGCAATCGGCTCGCAGGTGGTACGGAAACTAATGGTGGCGGCATCCGAGGTGTCGCCGGCAGCGCACAGAGCGCGGACGCTGACGTCGTGGTGGCTCGATTGTGCCAGGTTGAAGAACGTATGATAGGGCGCGGTGACCGTGATGGCTGTGCCGCCGTCGAGCGACACGAGCCAGATGCTCTCGTTCCCCATCGGGGTCCACGAAACCAAGGCCGATGTGCTGTCGGTAGTGGCACTAAGGTTTTGGGGCTTGATGCAACTGGGACAGGTGGGCCAGATGGTCGTAATTGTCTGCCCGTTTTGCAGGTCGGCACCAAAGATGCCCGAAACGACAACCGTGCCGTCGCCGTTGACGATGCTGAAATAGACCTCGTTGTCGAGCTGGCCGCTTTGCCATTCGAAGCGCACCGAGTCGCCGCTGCAGATGTTGACTTCCACTTCGCCGTAGCTGCCCGAGGCGAGGGTGGCCGTCCCGCGCAGGGTCGTGCCTTGCCACACCTTGATGGCAGCACCGTTCCAGCCGTCGCCGTACACATCGTTGCAGACTATCGTTACGGCACATTGTGTCGCTCCGTCGGGACATTGGGCGTGTGTAACAGCTGGTTGCACAGCCAGCAGTGCCATTATTATCGCTAAGAGAAAAAACTTCGTTTTCATAGTTTTGAATATCTTATGGTTCATAAAGTTTTAAAGTTGTTATAGGGAACCTCCAAAAATTCGTTTAATTCGTACAATTGCTCATTGCATTTTCTTTATTCATTATGTATTCGCAGGCATACCACGCCGTTATAAATAATTATTAGATGTGCTCTAATAATAAAACGAATTAGAAACGGAAAAAACTACAAACTATTTTATATTTGTAACATTCTTTCTTTCAGTGATTTATTTTTTTTAATTAGAGGGATTTTTCTAAACCATCCGTCTTGTTTATTATCGAGATGCTCTTTTCTGTAATTTTTCATACAGTAAGTCGCTATGTAGATGATTTGTGATTTTTATCTTAGGTAACCTCTAAAAATTCGTTTAATTATCTTCGTTGACATTTCTTTGGCTCGGAAAAGCAAACAAGTTTTCTTTTCTCTCGCTTTGCGAAACGTTCGCGTTTTGTTAGCAAAACAAATTTCTAAATATCAATTCGTTTAATTCGTACAATTGCTCATTGCATTTTCTTTATTCATTATGTATTCGCAGGCATACCACGCCGTTTTTGATGCCATACAAGTATAATCAACATCTTTTAACAAAAAAAAGAGGGGGGTAACGCAGCAAAAAGTTATTTTTTCATGACTATATAATTGGATAAGTTTTTTTTTCAACATAAATAATTCTACATTATTATGAAATCATTATTAAAAGTTCTTGTAGTTTTAGTGTTTGCCGTAACGCCTGCATTGGCGATGGCAACGCAGAGCAATCCGTCCGATGTCGATGACACCATCCCTGCCGAACCCCGTTGCGACAAGTACTATTACACCAAATGGTTCGACGACTGTCCGAACTGGCGACCTAATGGTGTATGGGATAGCTGTTTTTGTTTCAAGTATCATATAACGAGGTATTTGGAAGGTCCGAGTATTGCCAAGTGGGAATATGCACATAATAGACGTATGAAGGTGAAGGGATTGGTAGCAATGGTGCAAAATTACAATCCGCCGACTGTCGACACCGCCGCTGTTGTACAGAAACTACCCGAATATCTTTATCTATACCAGATGACTGCGGCTGGCCATCGGGTATTTCAGGAAATTGACGATACGGTCCGACTTCAACTGCTTGACTCTGTGAGGTGGGATACGGCCACTGCGCGTGTAATGGAGTTCCGTCAGGGATGGAACGATGAGTATGTCCAGTACTGCTATCTATACGAGGCATATTTTGAGCAGCCGGTGTGGGTGGATACCGATTTTTTTATTGTCGGTTCTACAAACAGTGGATATAACGGTGCGAGCAGCAACGGAAGAATTCCTACTGTCTATGTTGACATTATGGATCAACAGGACTATATATTAGACAACAAAACTGGCTGCAACATCAATAATTATCATTTCCTGATTGGATCCGATGGACCGCTATTTCAAGATGGCTACAATTGTCAACTACCTGGTAGACCGTATGCCTTTTGGGATAATTGGTTTAGCCCTGCGATTGGCGGCGTCTGGCTGAGCGACTGGCCCTACAGCCCTGTGGGATATTACCTTGTCATTGTGGACAAATGGGACCTCAACGCCGAACCCAACGAGGTGGGCTGGGGAGAAGTGCTTGGCGGTGGACGCTTCCCCGACGAGAGCGACGACACCATCGCGGCCATTGCTGCCCCGGGATTTGCCTTCGTTTCGTGGAACGACGGCAGCACCGAAAACCCCCGTGTGGTGCACCTGATGGGCGACACAACCTTCACCGCCATCTTCCAATGCACCCAACAGTTCAACCTACAGGTCACAGCAAATGACGCAACGATGGGCACCGTCACAGGCGGTGGCACCTATTACGCCTCGGATGTCACCATTACCGCCTCGCCCAACCCCGGCCACAGGTTTAACTACTGGAACAGCGGTGACGGCTCGACAGTAATTGCCACCAATCCCCTCACAGTCCACCTTGTCAGCGACACAGCTTTTGTCGCCGTCTTTGAGGATGTCAGCAATCAGACGTTCACCCTGCAAGTCTCGTCGGCAAATGCTTCGATGGGCACCGTTACCGGTGGCGGCAGCTACCCCGGCGGCACTAACCATACCATCACTGCAGTACCCTCCGAGAACAGATACGGATTCACGCACTGGAGTACCCTCGCTGGCGACAGCCTTACCGACAACCCCCTCACGATATACCTCACCCGCGACACCGCCTTTGTGGCCCACTTCATCGAGTTGCCGCAATACTACGTGACAGCGGCAAGCACCAACGAGAATTGGGGCACCGTCAGTGGCTCCGGTATATACTTTGAGGGCGAGCAGGCCACGCTGACAGCCATTCCTGCCGAATCCTACGTGTTCAATGGTTGGACTGACGGCAATGAGGAATCGCCTCGCATTGTCACAGTAACACAGGACACGGTGTTCGAAGCCATTTTCGCAGCCGACCCGACAATAGGCATCAATCAGGCCGCCACTCTGGAGTTCTCCGTCTCACCCAATCCGACAACTGGACGGCTAACAGTGCAGCTGAACCAGCAGGAGCCGTATGAGGTGACAATTTACGACGTAAACGGCAAGGCCGTAATGAGCAGAAAGAATGACAATCAAGTATGCGAGATCGACATCAGCACACTTCCCGCAGGACAATACCTCCTCGTGGTACGCACCAAAGATAAATACGGAGTGAAGACGATTGTGAAGAAGTAACAACTGAAAGTCAGGTATAAAAACTCATATTCTACCGACCATACTATTTCTATAACACTTATACAGTCACGGCAGGCACTCATCGTGCCTGCCGTGGCTGTATAAGTGGACTTATAGGCGAGCCGATACTCATCCCCAAGACCAATCTTTTACCTGTCAGGATTTAGTTGTTATATGTGTATTCGCCGTGCTGGCTGCGAACCACCACCTGTGCTTTGTTGTAGTCCTCGCAATGGCCTATGATTCTGGCGTCAATGTTGAAACTGCGGCTGATGTCAATAATGCCTTGTGCAGTGGCTTCGTCGGTATAGATTTCCATACGGTGGCCCATATTGAAGACGGTGTACATTTCGCGCCAGTCGGTACCGCTCTGCTCTTGTATCATGCGGAATAGCGGCGGGGTGGGGAATAGGTTGTCTTTCACTACGTTGAGGTGGTCGATAAAGTGCAGTACTTTGGTTTGTGCACCGCCGCTGCAATGTATCATACCGTCGATTTTCGGGCGGTATTCGTCAAGGATGCGACGTATAACGGGAGCGTAGGTGCGTGTGGGCGAAAGGACCATGCGGCCAGCATCGACACCGTCGACCTCAGTGCTGTCCGTGAGTCTCTTCTGACCACAATACACTACATCTTTCGGCAGACTGTGGTCGTAACTCTCGGGGAAATGCTCGGCATAGTATTGTGAGAAAACGTCGTGTCGTGCCGAGGTCAACCCGTTACTGCCCATTCCGCCGTTGTACTGCTTCTCGTATGTGGCCTGTCCAAATGAGGCTAAGCCTACAATTACGTTGCCCGGCTTTATATGGCCGTTGTCAATCACATCGCTGCGACGCATGCGTGCCGTTACGGTGCTGTCGACGATTATGGTCCGCACAAGGTCGCCTACATCGGCTGTCTCGCCGCCGGTAAGGGTTATGCCGATGCCAAGGTCGCGCATCTCTTGCAGGAACTCTTCGGTTCCATTGATGACGGCACTTATGACTTCGCCGGGAATCAGCTGCTTGTTCCTTCCTATCGTGGAACTCAGCAGTATATTGTCCACCGCTCCTACACACAGAAGATCGTCAAGGTTCATCACTACGGCATCAATGGCGATACCTTTCCATACCGAAAGGTCCCCAGTCTCTTTCCAATACAGGTATGCCAACGACGACTTCGTGCCGGCTCCGTCGGCATGCATGATGTTGCAGTAGTCTTTGTCACCCCCAAGAATGTCGGGAATGATTTTGCAGAATGCTTTCGGGTATATGCCCTTGTCGATGTTTTTTATGGCGTTGTGTACGTCTTCTTTCTGTGCGGAAACACCTCGTAGGTTGTATTTCAGGTTGCTCATTTGTCTAAATTTTTTGCAAAAGTACTAATTTTTCAGCGTTTAAAGAAAAAAATGTATCTTTGCAAATCACAATCCTTTTCAAACCGAAGCTATGTCGCTAAAAAACAACTTTCTACTCGCTCTTGCCGCTTTAGCATGTTTGTTGCAGCCTGTATCGTCGGTTGCGCAAGATGTGGCCACTGGCATCGGAAGAAGAAACGATTTCAAGATTACGCTGCTGTCGCTCGGCAGCGGCTCGACGCGCATCACCTACGAACGGGCTTTCAGCAACCGCAACAGCGGCGAAGTGACTCTTGGCATCGTAGGCTTGGGTTGGGACTGGATGAACCATAGCAGTCCGCACGGCCTCCTCACCAAGGTCGCCTACAAGTGGATCCTCGCTCCTCAGCTCTCATCCTCCTCCTGGCTCGCTGGCTTTTATGTGAAGCCTGAGTTCGTCTGGGCTCGCTTTATGTATGGCTCCAATCGCAGGGATGTATATGGATTTCCGGAAAAATGCCCCGAACTCACTCTCCAGATGGCTCTCCTCGCCGAATGTGGCTATCAGCTTGTGCTTGACTGGTTTGTCTTCGATGTCTATTGCGGACTCGGACCTTCCTTCGGCACCGGCAATTCCAATAATTATTATCATAGCTTTATGCTGTTCCCTTCCGATGGCTGGCTGGCTTTCACGGCGGGATTCCGTGTCGGCGTGGCATTCTGAGACGATGTCGGTACAACGCTCTCTGATGCTCGCGGGCGGGAGAATTGCCTGTTAATCAACGGCCGATAAGATATAATGAACCTGAACAATAACTTGTCTGAATTATGAAGATAAATACCAAATACAAAGTGCGGCAAGTCGCTGGCGAAAACATCGTCCTCGTACAAGGCCGCAACCCCGGCGATATGACTTCTGTGGTGGCTTTTAACGATTCGTCTCTCTACCTGTGGAATAGCCTGTTGGATAAGGATTTTGAAATGGAGGATGTCGTGTCGCTGCTTACTGAACGCTACGAAGTTGACGAGGCTGTCGCCGCAAAGGATGCCGAATCGTGGATAAAGACGTTGGAAGAGAAGGGGTTGCTCGTCTGATGGCTGAAAGCTTTTATAACATAGGAGGACGTATCATTTCGGTCGATTGGCCTGAGGCTTATCCCACGGTCGAGCCTTTTGCAGGTCTTCGCCCTTTCAGGACTGACCCTGCCAGCCCCGACTACTGTATCCTTTATGGCTGTGAGGTCGCACAGGTGGATGACGCTGTCGTGTACAACCAGTTCCGCTATGCCGAGATTGACAGCCTTTGCACTTTCGCAGCAAAAGACAACTTTTTCGTGTTTACGATGCGCGAGTCCTATACCGGTACGGTGCTGCTGAACATGCACTACCGCCAAGGCGAAAAGGTCGTGTGTTCATCCTCGTGTACAAATCTCAGCGCATTGCGTTTCTCGTTGTGGTTCGCGCTCGGCATGCTGTCAGCGCACGACAAGATGTCGTTTGTCCATAGTTCGGCAATTGTCTACAACGGTCGGGCGGTACTCTTCCTCGGCGAGTCGGGGACGGGAAAAAGCACGCACGCATCCTTGTGGCTCGACAATGTCAGCGGCACGCATATTCTTAACGACGATAGCCCTGTGCTCTCCACGGCTTCGGGTATGCCCATCGTCTATGGGTCGCCCTGGAGCGGCAAAAGGCCTTTCCATATCCAACGCCATTTTCCGTTGGCGGCGGTGGTGCGCCTGTCGCAGGCTCCTCATAACTCAATGCGGCGTCTCTCGGTTCCTGCCGCCCTCGCGGCTCTGCAACCTTCGCTGCCGCCGGCTTTGATGCAGCACGAGGCGTTCGCCGACAAGCTGATAGATATTATCTCGGACACTATCTCCGCGGTCCCGGTCTATCGTCTCGAGTGTCTCCCCAATGCCGACGCTGCATTGTTGTGCTTCCATACTGTTTTTAACGAGTGACTGCAATGTTTTGTATCCTAAAGATTATGTGTGTATGCTGACAATTCCGAACAGTGCCGATAGTTTTATTGTTGACGAACTCCGCTGTCGACTCGCACAAGGTATAACGGTGCGTATTGTTTTCGGTGGCGACAGCATGCTGCCTCTGATAAACGGCAGCAAAGACAAGATAGAGCTCTCCCCACTCGACGGACCCGTCCGTAAGGGCGATGTTTATCTGTTTGTCTATCAGGGAAGGTGTGTCATTCACCGCTTGATTGCTGTTGAGGACGATTGTCTCGTTTTTCGCGGAGATAATTGTATGGGGCATGAGCGTGTGCACTCCGACGCGGTATTGGCACGTCTGTCGGCTGTCGTGAAACCCGACGGCCGCATAATGGATTGCAACTCTGCCGAATGGCACCGCCTCTCGCGCAGGGTGACGCTGCGCCGTTCGGCAGTCAACCTGCTTCATCGCTCGTTCTGTAGCCGCCAGCGCCGCTGGGAGCGTTGGGTATACTTCGCGCTGCTGCTTATTCTTATGTGGGCTCCCATGGGGGTGCTCGGCATCCCTCTCGACAATTTCGTCTTGGGCATCCGCGCCGACCATCTGCTCCACGCTTCTGTCTATCTGCCTTGCGTCTTTTTTATGATGGATTTCTTCGTTTTTTCCAAACGTAGAAACTTGTATTCGTGGTTGGCAGCTCTGCTGCTGTGCCTGACAACCGAAATTGTACAGTACTGGCTCCCTTATAGGGGATTCGATATCAACGACCTTATAGCCAATACTTTCGGAGTGACTGTGGGCCTTGTTCTGCTTGTCGTTATACGTCGTAAAAAAAGCCAAAATCGATAAGTTCTGCCGTTTTGATGTGCTTAGGAACGCTCAATTGGATTTTTTTTTGTAATTTTGCAAATTCTATTATAGAAGTTTAGAATTCAAGCATAAACAGATTAAACAACAATTGGTTATGGCTGATACATTGGTTATTACGCCCACATATAACGAAAAGGAAAATATCGAGAGGATTATCCGCAAGGTATTCTCGCTCGACAAGGAATTCGATATGCTTATCGTCGAAGACAACTCGCCCGACGGTACTGCCGATATCGTGAAACGCCTCATGCAGGAATTTCCTAATCGCTTATTTATCAAGGAACGCAAAGGTAAGCTGGGCCTCGGTACCGCATATCTCGAAGGTATGCGCTGGGGCAACGAGCATGGATACGACTACATGATCGAGATGGATGCCGACTTCTCGCATAACCCCGATGATCTTCCTCGACTCTATGAGGCCTGTGCCTCGGGCAAGGGCGATGTGGTTGTCGGTAGCCGCTATGTCGACGGCAAGATAAGTGTCGTCAACTGGCCTATGGGTCGTCTGATGATGAGTTACTATGCCTCTAAATACGTGCGCCTCATTACTGGCATGAGAGTCTGCGACGCCACGGCGGGCTTCGTCTGCTGGAGCCGCCGTGTGCTGGAAAAGATGAAGTTCGACAAGGTGAAATTCGTCGGCTACGCCTTCCAGATCGAGATGAAGTACACTGCCACGCGCCTGGGCTTCAAAATCTATGAGGTGCCTATCATCTTCACCGACCGCGTCCTCGGCACCAGCAAGATGAGCATGAAGATCTTCAAGGAGGCCTTCTTCGGCGTCTTCAACCTCAAGTTCCGCAACTGGAAGAACTACTAACCCCCACCACCTGCCACCGTTCCTCCTCATCCTCCTTGCCGCTACCGCGGCAGAAATCTTTAGATTTCTGCCCGCAGGGCAAGGAGAATTAAACATGAGCAAACAAGATAAACAGAGATAAAAAATGAAGAAGATATTATTGACACTGGCGGCCGTGATGTGCGCCGCCACAATGATGGCGCAGGACAAGCTCCTGCAGTGGGACCAGCTGATGGACCGCAACTTGTATCCTAAACGCGAGGCATCGAGCTTCATATTTGCCCCCGACGGCAAGACCGTTACCTACTTTCGCGACGGCGAACAGTACGGATTCGACGGCAAAAAGGAATTTAAACTCACCGAAGCCCAACAGGAGTGGCGCAAGCCGCAGAACAACGACCCCAAACTCGAGGAGCGTGTCGAAACGAAAGAGGGCAACCTCTATGTCGACGGCAAGCTCGTTGAAAGAGGCGACGGCTACAATATCGTCCTCGGCGAGAGCGTCCACCGCAACGAGTTCGGCATCAACGGAGGCCTCTTCTGGTCGCCCAAGCAGTCACGGTTGGCCTTCTACCGCATGGATCAAAGCATGGTGGTCGACTACCCGCTGGTGAACACCAAGACCCGCGAGGCCGAGCCGATGCCCATCAAGTACCCCATGGCTGGCATGCAGAGCCATTGGGTTACCGTGGGTGTCTATGAGCCCGCCACAGGGAAGCTCCTCTACCTCAACACCTGCCGCGACACCACCGTCCACGAGCGCGAGATGTACCTCACCAACATCGCCTGGAGTCCCGACGAGAAGTACATATACATCGCCAAAATCAACCGCGAGCAGAACCACATGTGGCTCGAACAGTACGATGCCGCCACGGGCGACTTTGTGAAGACCCTATTCGAGGAGACCAACCCCCGCTATGTGGAGCCATGCGATCCGATGATATTCCTGCCAAGCAACGGCAAGCGGTTGCCTGGCGGCGACCAGTTCCTCTGGTTCTCCATGCGCGACGGCTACAAGCACCTATATCTCTACAATGCCGACGGCAGCCTGGTCAAGCAGGTCACCAAAGGCGAGTATGAGGTCGAGGGCTTCATCCAGTTCGACAAGAAAGGCGAGAATATCTTTATCTATGCAAACAAGAACAATCTCGACGGCCGCGATGCCTATCGTGTGAATCTGAAAGATGGGACAATGAAATGCCTGACAAACTATAATTCAGCGGAAGGCACCCATACTGTTGTCATCAACGACGAGGGAACCCGTATGGTTGACTATTTCAGTGCTGTGGACAATCCTGGTGTGGTCAATTATGTTATTAACATAAACAAGCCGGCCAATCACCGCGATTATAACATCTACAGGGCTGAAAATCCCCTCAAGGACTACGCTATGCCTGGTGTCGAACTTGGCACAATCAAGGCTGCCGACGGCAAGACGGACCTTTACTACCGCCTCATCACTCCTCCCAACATGAAGCCCGGCACGAAGTATCCCACGCTGGTCTACGTCTATGGCGGTCCCCACTCTCAGCTGGTCACCGACAGTTGGCTTGGCGGCGGCAACCTCTACTTTATGTTCCTCGCCCAGCAAGGCTATGTGGTCTTCACCCTCGACAACCGCGGCACCGACAACCGTGGCTTCGAGTTCGAGAGCTGCACCCACCGTCGCCTCGGCGAAATAGAGTTGGCCGACCAGATGGAAGGCGTCAAGTTCCTGCAGTCGCTGCCATACGTCGACAAGGATCGCATGGGCGTTGAGGGTTGGAGCTTTGGCGGCTTCATGACCATCACGATGAAACTGGCTCACCCCGAGGTCTTCAAGGTGGGGTGCGCTGGTGGTCCCGTCATCGACTGGAAGTGGTACGAGATTATGTACGGCGAGCGCTATATGGACACCCCGCAGGAAAACCCCAAGGGCTACGAGGCTGCCTCGTTGCTGAACAAAGCCAAGAACCTTGAAGGTCGCCTGCTGGTTATCCAAGGCGCCGAGGACAACACCGTTGTCCCGCAGCACAGCACCGAGTTTATCGAGCGCTGCATCAACAACTACAAGCAGGTCGACTACTTCGTCTACCCCCACCACGAGCACAACGTCCTTGGCCGCGAACGCCTCCACCTCTACCAGAAGATGTTCCAGTACTACGAGGACTTCCTGAAATAAAACCACCCATAAAAGGGAAAAAACAATACGGGGCCGCCATCCAGCGGCCCCGTATTGTCTATTATTTGCTCCCCTTCCTGCGGTTGCATTCGCGACAGAGCATCTGGCAGTTGTCAGCCACAGTGCGCCCGCCCAAGCTCCAAGGTGTGATGTGGTCGGCTTCCATCTCACTCTCTTCGAATTGCTTGCCGCAAATGGCACATACCCCATTTTGCCGTTCATACACTTCGCGTCGCATATTCTGGTCAAAAGCCCGGATGTCAAGATGCCTTTCATCGCCGTCCATTACATACCAATAAATGCCGCTTCTGCTCTTTATGTCACTGTCTTTCATCAGCCGTTTTACCTGCTCGCGCAACTCGGTTTCTTTGAAGGGATCATCGCGGTGCAGATTGTACATTTCGCCCCATTGCACATCTTTCATCTCTTTTCGTTTCTCAGTGAAGTGAGTCTTCACCCAGTGGATAACGTCTTGATAATACTGCCACAGCTCGTCACAGTTTTCGTCGTGCTGGTGCTTTGCCATATATTCATCAATTTCTCCGTTGCTTATCCACTTTAGCACGGTCTCCAGATAGGCCTGACGTATTGGCTTGCCGCTCATATAGTCGCTACCCAGTTGATAGGCTACACATCCCGTTTTACTGAAGCGCCGCTTGGCCTGTGTTACCCACGGTCCGCTGTAGATAGCGTTGCGCAACTCTTGGTCGGTTAACTTCTCACCCGCAATATTGATGATGCGGAACCAGTCCAGCTGCTCGTCGGCGGTGCCTTCGCAGATGTATATCTGCAGTTCGTAGTCCAGTATGCGATCCTTCTGTTCTTGGCTCAGGTTGTCGAATCCGCGCAGGTCGTTGTCGAAACGCATCATATACTCACCCCACACATACTGGCAGATACTGATGGTACGCTGCTGACCATCGAGCAGTTCAAAGTTGCCCTCTTCATTGCGTACCCAGTACATCACGTTCAGAGGGAACCCCTTCCATACAGTTTCCATCACGGCGTTGCGCTTCTTTTCGTCGTAGACGAACTCGCGTTGATATTTCGGGCGGATGTTCAGGCGTCCGCCATAGCCTACGATGCCCTCTTCGGTGGCGCTGTTGTCGGCATAGCCATCCACCAAGTCGCGGATAGTCACTTGTGTCAGTTCTATTTTCATTTCTTTCTGCGAATTAGTATGCGTTCGTATATTCTTTTCCCGTTGACGTATGGAGCCCCTTTGGGCATAGCAGTTGTGCTGGTATCGACTATCTCGAACTGGTCTGGGTTGTACTTGTCCATAAAGGTGATAGGTACACCCATTACGCCGTCATAGTCGGCCGGGATGTCGACAGTCTTGTTTACGTTGATTGCTGGATAGTTGTCATACGTTGGGTACTCTTCGGGAGTGTATTTCTTCCAGAGGTCAAGGGTCTCATGGCGCTTAGGAATATCTAAGTTCGTAAACCAACAAATATTACCCATACTTCTCCATTTTTGTCCATTCTCATCTTGCCAATATCGTGTAGCCCTTGGTTCAAAATATTCGGGTACTTGAAAACTCATATCACCAAATTTATTCCCTAACCACATTCGATTACTCTTTATGTTATAAAAGATGTCTTTATAATGAATTGCATTTTGCTGACCTATTATCAGGAACTTTTTTTCGTAGTTCATTAACTGTGCCACATATTCGCGGAAAAGCGAGAAAGGAGGATTGGTGCATACAATGTCAGCTTGTTTGAGCAATTCTACACATTCTTGGCTGCGGAAGTCGCCGTTGCCCTTCAGCCGCGATAGCACGTTCTTGTTGTTCTGCAGCAGATAGGCCACATCGCTCAAGTTCACTGCCCCGTCACCGTTGTAATCGTCCACCTCGGTTATCTCCACCTTGTAGGCTATCTTCTTCGGCTCGCTGTCGGGCGTGTCGAACTGCAACAGCAGCTCGTTGCCCATCACTGGCGAACCATCGTAGCAGGTAGCGATAAGCTTTTTTAAGCCAAGGCTGTTGAAGTTGAGCGCAAAGTATTTGAAAAAGTTGCTCTCGTATGGGTCGTCGCAATTGCAGAACACCACTTTTCCGCGAAAGTGGTTGCGGTAGTGTTTCAGTTCGCTGCTGATGTCGTCTATCTGAGTGTAGAACTCATCTTGTTTGGCTTTCATAGCCGCGTTAAGGCTTCGGTTTCCTGCCATTGGTAGTTTTGTAATTGTGCATTGCTACCAATCGGCGAGGGCGAAAAAAAGCGTGAGCTTCTTATCGCGTACCAAGGCAACCCGGCAAGGAGACCTTTCAACTCCTAAGAAACTCACACAAAGTGCGAGCATACTATATGGAGTTGATGTCTCCGTCTGCACGGAAACCTCACTATCATTCGGTGTCTTATCTCCAAAAGAACTTTGCCGGGTTTTTCGGTCGACGCGAAATAATAGTAATGCTGTTGTTAAAATATCTATGGCGCGCCCACTCGCGGCGAGCCGTATTTTTTCGTCTGCAAAATTACAAACATTTTGCGATACGACAAAATAAATTTTGTAAAATCAAAAAAGTATGTCCCTTTGTGGTCAATAGAAATGTTATTTTTAACAGAAAAATCGAATGGGACGACATTTGTCGGCCGTCGCACAATAATAAGTTCTGTTTTTCGTTAGAAGTAGAAAAACCACTAATATGTTCACAGGAATCATAGAAACGACGGCCCGTGTGGTCAACATCGAGAAAGAGAATACCAACTACCACTTCACGCTCGAAGTGCCCTTCGGCGACGAGCTGGCCATCGACCAGAGTATGGCCCACGACGGCTGCTGCCTGACGGTGGTGAAAGTCGACAAGGCTAAGAAACAGTACGTTGTGACGGCAATGGACGAGACGATGCTCAAGACCAACCTCTCCACTTGGAAGGTCGGCACCGAGGTCAACGTGGAGCGCTCAATGCGTATGGATGGCCGCTTCGATGGCCATATCGTGCAAGGTCATGTCGACCAGACTGCCACATGTACCAAAGTTGTGGATGACAATGGCAGCTGGCGCTTCTACTTCGAATACGATGCAAAGAATGCTCCCAGCATTACGGTCCCCAAAGGCAGCATCAGCATCAACGGCGTCAGCCTGACGGTGGTCGACAGCGAGCCAGGTATGTTCAGCGTGGCCATCATCCCCTATACCTACAAGGTGACCAACTTCCACAATTTCAAGCCCGGCACGGTGGTCAACATCGAATTCGATGTCTTTGGCAAGTATGTGCAGCGTCTGCTGGAACAGTATATGGCTGCTCAGAAGTAAGATGGGTTCGCTTATAAAAAAAAGGCTTGCACATCGTTGTAATGAACCCCGAAAGTTGGACAAAAAACTTTCGGGGTTTTATTATGAGGAAAAGACACACGATTGAGGAACGGATACAAGCCGTCGGGATGTGCCAAAGAGGGCACAGTGCAGATCATGTTTC
>Ga0256407_10001970_pt1 | contig 40835 bp, 34 predicted proteins | sample RumenRJG_04DNA_FD_193489 | JGI IMG/M metagenome (GOLD analysis project Ga0256407, IMG submission 193489) | Bovine rumen microbial communities from Lethbridge, Alberta, Canada - RJG_04 | ecosystem: Host-associated > Mammals > Digestive system > Stomach > Rumen | place: Canada: Alberta... | reverse complement strand
CTGGCGGCGATGATGCGCAGTCAGTATCTCTTCATGACCGTGGCATTCGGTATGTTAGGCATCTTGGTACCTTTCTGGTTCTTCAATGTCTTTGGTAAGGCCCAGCGGGAGAACAAGATCTTCATGGGCGATACTGGCAGTCTGACACTGGGCTATCTCGTCAGCTTCCTGCTGATCTACATGGCTGGTGAGGCAGAGGTGCTCTTCCCTCGTGAGATGCTGGTCATAGGCCTCTCTACGATGCTTGTCCCGATGTTCGACATCGTCCGGGTGGTGATGGCACGTATCCGTAACCATCGTAATCCTTTCCTGCCCGACAAGAACCATATCCACCATAAGCTTCTGCGCACGGGGATTGGCCCTCGTCTGACGATGCTCACTCTCGTGTTGACCTCTCTGGTCATCGTGCTCGTCACCATCTGGTCGGTATGGATGCATATCCCGACGACATGGATTTTCTTCATCGACCTTGGCGTTTGGTTGCTCTTTGATTATTCCGTCAATTACTTTATCTACAAGAACCACCGTTTGCGCTATGAGTAATTTTTCAATTGATTCTTTGGCTATGTCGGGATTTCTTCGTACTTTTGTCCCCCGAAAATATAAATATAATATGAAAAGACTGTTTTTGTCAATATTGTTGATGTTGTCGTTTGCCTTACAGGGCATGGCTCAGGGCATGAGCGACACGCAGGTCCTTCAGTATATTCAGCGTGAGTATAAAGCTGGTACTTCCCAGTCTCAGATAGCGATCAATTTGATGCAGCGTGGCGTTGATATGAAGCAGATCCAGCGCGTCCGCCAGTTTATAGAGCAGCAGACGGGCACTTCCATCAACTCATCCTCCACCTCCTCTATCAGCTCCAACCTTGGCTCTTCCAAGATTTCTTCCTCCAGTTCAAGTAAGGATTCTCGTCTTCGGGAACCTAATGGTTCTGTACGCGTCGGTTCCAGAAATAGTCAGGATTATTCGTCTATGGGAGGATATGGTTATAATGATATGTATGGTGAAGAAATGTACGACGAATCTGGCCGTCCCATAGTCTATGCCAACGATTCTATTGCAGAGCCGTTGATTAATGGCAAAAGGGTCTTTGGACGTGATATCTTCAATAAGCGTTCTCTGTCTTTCGAACCGAATATGAACATTCCCACACCGACCAATTATGTGGTAGGACCTGGTGACCAGGTGAACATCGATGTCTATGGCGGTTCGCAGATTTCCAAGACGTATGAGGTCTCACCGGAAGGAACGATCACGGTCGATAACTTCGGACCGATCAGTCTTGGCGGTCTCACGGTGGAACAGGCCAACCAGAAGCTCAAAGATCAGCTCGGACAGCGTTATCGCCAGTCCAGCATCCGGATGACCATCGGTCAGACACGCACGATTTCCGTCAATGTGATGGGTGAGGTCGCTGCGCCAGGCACTTATACGCTCTCTGCCTTCGCTTCGGTCTTCCATGCCCTTTACATGGCTGGTGGCGTCAGTGAACTGGGTACTCTTCGTAGCATCAAGGTCTATCGTGGCGGTCGTCAGCTGACTGTTGTCGATATCTACGATTATATCCTCAATGGCCGTCTCTCGGGTAATGTCCGTCTGTCGGATGGCGATGTCATCGTTGTCGGTCCTTACGACTGCATCGTCGATATCGTTGGTAATGTCAAGCGTCCGATGGCGTATGAGATGAAGAAGAACGAGAGTGTGGCAACCTTGCTGAAGTATGCAGGTGGCTATGCACCGAAAGCTTATAAGAAGGCTGTCCGCCTCAGTCGTGTCAGTGGGGAACATCTCTCTGGTCATAGTGTCTCTGAGTTTGATATGTCCAACTTCCGTTTGGAAGATGGTGACTCTGTCATCGTCGATTCCATTGATGGGCGTTACGAGAACACGATTTCTGTTGCCGGTGCTGTCTTCCATGCTGGTATGTATAGTCTGAGCGACTGCTCTACCGTCCGTTCTCTGATCGAGAAGGCTGGTGGTCTCACCGAGGATGCCTTTGTCAATCGTGCCGTCCTGCATCGCATGAAGCCCGATCGTACGCGTCGTATCGTCTCTGTCGATATCGATGGCATCATGGCAGGTACTGTGGCTGATATGCCATTGGAGAACGAGGATGAACTCTTCATCCCTTATCGCATCGAGGCGATGAGCCGTCGTACGGTGACCATCCATGGTGAGGTGCAGTTCCCTGGCAAGTATGAGTTTGCCGACGACGAGACCATCGAGGATCTGATTCTCCAGGCTGGTGGACCGACAGATGCCACATCTACGGCTCGTGTCGATGTGTCACGTCGTATCAGCGACCCAGCGGCTACCACTTCCGACAAGACCATCGCCCAGACCTTCTCTTTCCCGATCAAAGAGGGCTATAAGATACAGGTTGATCCTGGTTTTATCCTCATGCCTTACGATGAGGTCTATGTGCGTAAGAGTCCGGGCTATCAGCCCCAGCGTAACATCCAGGTGGTTGGTGAGGTGCTCTTCGAGGGCGACTATGCGCTGCCCACCAAGAACCTCCGTCTCTCTGAGGCCATCAAGGCCGCCGGTGGTGTGACGGCAGAGGCTTATGTCCGTGGCGCCCGTGTGGAGCGTGTGCTTAACGAGGACGAGCGCTTCCGGGTGGAGAGTCTGATGAAGATGGCCCGTCAGCAGACAGGCCGTGGCCTCGACACGACCACCGTGACACGTACCGACAGCATCTACTATGTCGGTATCCACCTCGACCAGGCTTTGGCGCACCCCGGTTCCGATTACGACATCATCCTGCGTGAGGGCGACCGTCTTGTCGTGCCTGAGTACAACGGAACGGTGAAAATTAATGGTAATGTGATGTATCCCAATACCGTCGCTTACAGCGAGGGCAAGGACTATAAGTGGTATATCAACCAGGCCGGTGGCTATGGCAACAGTGCCAAGCGTTCACGCACCTATATTCTCTATCAGAATGGTACGGTGTCGAGGGCTAAGGGCAATGCGAAGATCGAGCCTGGCTGTGAGATTATCGTGCCCACGAAGACCCGCACCACGCAGCAGACCATTGCTACGATCGGTTCTCTGGGAACCTCGATGGCCACCATCGTCACGCTCCTCATCAGTGTGATGAACCTTTTGAAATAGTGAATAGAAGTTTTAATTAATATATGAAGAAATTAGTTTTATTCCTCTTTTTCTGCGGTTTCCTCGGCGAGGTCAATGCCCAGAGCATGAGCGATACGCAGGTTCTAAAGTTCGTCATGCAGCAGAAGAATCTGGGTAAGGACGAGGTTGAAATAGCTCAGGAGTTGCTCAATAATGGTGCCACGATGGAGCAGATTCAGAAACTGCGGGAGAAGTATGCTAAGCAGTTGGAACAGACAGGTATGGGACAAACAGCTGATAAGACTATTAGTGAAATGTCGCGTATGCGCAAAAATAATGGCGTCCTTCGTGAGTTGGATATACAGAACCGTTCAGATGGCGGGGCTTACGGCGGTGATATGTCGGCTCTCTGGTTATCCGACTCAGCCAGTTTTGCGAGACCTCGGGAGAATACTAAGAAAGTTTTCGGTCGTGATATCTTCAACAACAAGTCATTGACTTTTGAGCCAGTGATGAACATCGCCACGCCACAGAACTATGTCCTGGGACCTGGCGACCAGCTCATCATCGACGTCTTTGGCGATACACAGCGTAGCGATCAGCTGACAGTGTCTCCCGATGGTGATGTCAATGTACCGGAGTATGGCCCTGTGCACGTGGCAGGTCTGACTGTTTCCGCTGCTCAGGCAAAGGTGCGCAGCAGTCTGGGAACCTACTATGCTAGTTCTGATATCCGTGTGACGGTCGGACAGACGCGCACCATCCTGGTCAATGTGATGGGCGAGGTCAAGGCGCCTGGCACTTATTCGCTTTCTTCCTTTGCAACGGTATTCCATGCCCTCTATATGGCAGGTGGTATCAGCGACCTCGGTACGCTTCGTAGCATCAAGGTCTATCGTCAGGGACGCCAGATTTCCTCTGTCGATGTCTATGAATTCATTCTCAATGGTCGTTTGGCTGGAAATGTACGTCTGCAAGACAACGATGTCGTGCAGGTAGGTGTTTATGAGAGCATAGTCGATATAACTGGTCGTGTAAAGCGTCCGATGGCCTATGAGCTTCGTAAGAATGAGAGTCTTTCCACCTTATTAAAATATAGTGGTGGTTTTGCCAGCGATGCCTATAAGAAATCGCTGCGTGTGCTCCGTAAGAATGGCCGTTTGAAATCGGTCTTCAATGTAGAGGAGTTCGAGATGGCTGATTTCAAGATGTTCGATGGAGACTCTGTGTCTGTCGATTCCATCATCGACCGTTTCGAGAATATGGTAGAGGTGAAGGGAGCTGTATTCCGTCCCGGCATGTATAATTTAGGTGAAAAGGGCCAGAGTGTTCGTAGTCTGATTGATAATGCTGATGGTCTTACAGAAGAAGCGATGGTCTCTCGTGCTGTTTTACGCCGTATGAAGCCTAATCGCACCCAGGAGGTGATGTCCATCGACCTGAAGGGTATCATGGACGGTACGTCCGCCGATGTGCCGTTGGAGAATGAGGATATCCTTTTCATCCCGACTTTGGCAGAGCACCAGAACCTGCGTACGCTGACCATCGACGGTGAGGTAATCTTCCCTGGCACGTATGAGTATGCCGAGAAGATGACAGTCGAAGACCTCATCCTGCAGGCTGGTGGTCTCACGGACAATGCTTCTACGGTGAAGGTCGATGTGGCACGTCGTATGATCGATCCCGAGGCTACGACCGCAACGATGGAGATTGCCAAGACCTATAGTTTTTCCATCAAACCCGGTTTTGAGTTCGATGGCGACCGCAGTTTCACACTCGAGCCTTACGATGTGGTCTCTGTGCGCCGCAGTCCTGTCTCTGCAGAACCGTTTAAGGTCTATGTCGGAGGTGAGATTGCTTTTGAGGGCTTTTATACCCTGCAGCAGAAGAACCAGCGTCTGAGTGACGTGGTCAAGGCTGCCGGTGGTGTTGTGCCTGGTGCATATGTCCGTGGTGCCCGTTTAATCCGTACGATGAATGAAGATGAGCAGGCTCGTATGCAAGAAGTTATCAAGATGGCCAAGCAAAGTGCTTCTGCCGATGCTAAGGATTCTCTCCATTTGGAGCAACTAGCATTGGATACGACTTATCTTGTTGGTATTCACCTCGATGAAGCTCTCGCAAATCCAGGGGGCGATGAAGATGTTGAACTGCAGGATGGTGATCGATTGGTGATTCCTCGCTTAAATCGTACGGTTAAGATTTCTGGTGATATCTTGAAACCTAATACGGTGGCTTTTAAGAGTGATAAAAATTATAAGTATTACATAGAACAAGCTGGTGGCTATGGTAAGCGGGCACGTAAGTCGCATACCTATATTCTTTATCAGAATGGAACGATTTCCAAGGCTACGAAGGGCAAAATTGAACCTGGCTGTGAGATTGTTATTCCAACAAAAGGACCACGTGATCCTACAACCATCACACAATGGATGGGTATTGGAACTTCGGCAGCTTCCCTTGCTACCATGTTCATCTCTATTGCTAACATGTTAAAGAAGTAAAGACATGAATGAAAGCCCAAACAAAAAAGCAGATTCCCCCCTTGGCTTCGGAAAACTATTTCAGGATTTGTTAAAGTACAAGCGCCTTTATTATAAGGTACTATCGTTTTCATTCCTGTTGGTTGCTCTATATGCCTATAGCCTTCCCAACTATTATGTATGTGAGGTGATGCTTTCTCCTGAGATGTCCACCAATAGGTCTAGTAGAAATAGTCTGGCAGCCTTGGCCAGTAGCTTTGGTGTCACCCTCAGTAACAGTGGTGCTGGTTCCGAGGCTCTTTTCCCGACGCTTTATCCGGAATTGATGAACAGCGTGGATTTCAAGACTAGCCTGTTCAATGTCAAGGTGACGCGTGAGGAGGATAAGCAGACCTTTACCTATTATGACTACCTGCTGAACGAGCAGAAGCTTCCTTGGTGGTCAGCTGTCAAGGGCGCTGTGCTTGGAGCTATCAAGAGTCTGTTTGTCAGTGGTGAGAAGAAAGAAGAGAAGAAGGAAATCGATCCCTTTAAACTGACCAAGAAACAGACTGCCGTCGCCAAGGTCATTGATCGTAAGGTCGTGTGCGACGTCGATAAGAAGACCATGGTCATCACCATTAAGGTGACAGACCAGGATCCCCTGATCTGTGCCACGATGGCAGATAGTGTGAAGACACGTCTGCAGAACTTCATCACCGACTATCGCACTAGCAAGGCTCGTGTTGATCTGGATTACAATAAGAAACTTTATGGTGAAGTCAAGGCTAAGTACGAGCAGGCACGCGAGCGTTATGCTACCTTTGCCGACTCTCATCGTGACATCAGTTCACAGGAGGCTCGTACCCGACTATCTGATTTCCAGACTGAGATGCAACTCCGGCAGAACATCTACCAACAGGTGGTGGCACAGCTTCAGCAGGCCGAAATGAAAGTGCAAGAAGAAACACCGGCTTTCACCACACTGCAGAGTGCCACAGTACCTACTACGAAGTCTGGTCCCGCACGAGTCAAGATGTGTCTCATCTTTGTATTCCTGGCCTTCCTCGGAACCACGACGTGGGTATTCCATAAAGAAGGAGACTTAAAACCTTTACTTGGATTAAGCTAAAAAGGCAAAAGAAATCCCGCTCAAATCTGAGCGGGATTTCTTTTGTTAATAGGTGACGTCGATGACAGGCCTGAACCATGTTTCTGCGCTGTAGCCTTCGGTGATGCCTGTATGCTTCAGGAATCCGTTTTCCACGGTGATATCGTAGCTCTTTACATCCTCTCCTTCTTGGAAATAGTAGCCATGGTCAAACTCCCGGAAGGGCAAGGTGGCGTCCAAAGCAAAGACTGCGCATTCCGCTAAGGTTGGCAATCGCCAAGCACCAGCCGCCTGCAGCTTCTCAGATTTAAGTATCAGACCGTTTAATGCAGTTTCCAACTTTTCTTTCGTATCGTAACCTGCATCCTGCTTTTTACGGAGCACCACGGCCTTCCTGTTCGTGGCATCAACACTCACGACATAGTAGCCATCATAGACCTGTCCGGCAATCGGAGTCGTTGTTTCCCCATCATTTCGCTTGTTGCCTGCCTGACCTTCGTTGAATTCAAAAGTAAAGGTCTTTGGTGTGCCCCAGGCTGTATAGGAGAGTGTGGCGTTGATCGTCGTTGCCCAGGCTTCCGAGTAAGTGGCATTGATGGAGACCTGTGTGTTGACTGGTAGTCCCTCAGCTTCTGTCACGTACGAATAGTGCCGTTGTCCCTCTGATGTCGTCAGGGAGATGGTGATGGTAGCGCGTCCATTCGAGGGGAAGCAATACACTGGCTCAGTGCTCTCCCAAACCACATCATGCTTGGTGAGGGCAATGTTAACGGTGTGGATGTCGGCGCCGTAGTCCCCGTTCAAGGTCAGCGCTTCATACATTGGCATCAGACTGACGTTGACTGCACTTACCTCAGCAGGGATCTCCTCGATGCTAATTCCGGTGATGCAGACCACCTTTCTGGCCATCTCGATGTTGAGATCTTTCACATCACCTCTTGCCAGTGTCACCTGCTTGTGTCCCCAGAGCAGATCCCCCATCGTCTTGTTAGCCGCCTCTCGGATGAGACTGCTGCCTTTCGCCGCATTAGCCTCTGGCAGCGTCAGACAGCTCAGGTCATCACCCCCTAAGGCATAGAGGTCGTAGGTGCCCTTAGGCAGACCCTTCGTCACTTGTGGCTGACTGGCACTCACGCTGAGTACGCTCACGCAACTACCCGTGGCATCCATCACGTAGATGCGACCGTCCTTCACGCTGTTGGCGTCATCGTCACGTGTTCCCACGCGCAACTGTCCCTCCGGCGTCATGGCCATGGTTTCCTCGTTCATCACTCCCTCCGAGCATCCCTCGAAGGCCATCATGCTGCTCATAGCAGCAACAAAAATCCAAAAATGCTTCATAATTGTCTTTTCTTAGCGTTAGACATGTTAACTGGGGGCAAAGGTACACATAAGTTTTCAAATCACCAAATATTTTGCAAAAAAAATGTGATATTTTTGGCTATTCCGCATTTTTGTTGTACTTTTGCAGCAATTTTAAAAAACAAGAGTAGTTTGTTACCATCCGAGTTACTGGATCCAGTGCTACCGCGAATAGGCTCTCCTGCATCAGACCGTGGTGTTCACCCTGCATCTGCTGGGGGGGCAGCTATTGTTGTGCCTGATGCCATTCACTGGTATCCCATGCGTGTTACTTACCAGCGTGTCAAAGCCATCAAAGCCTTGCTTGATGCTGATCAGATAGAGAACTACCTGCCCATGCGCTGGGAGTGGCAGGAGACCACCGATGGTCAGCGTCGGTTACGGCATCTCCCTGTCATCGCCAGTATGATTTTTGTCAGGGACACCCGCAACCGTATTATAGCACTCAAGCAACTGCCGGGTTACGAACCTATGCGCTTCTACACCCGTCCTTCGGTGACGGTCAAGAACCGCCGCGAGATCTTCCCTATCCCCGACAAGCAGATGGAGGATTTCATTCGTGTCGCCTCTTCAAACGACGAGCGGGTAGTATTTCTCGAAGATACCGATTATCTCCGTGCTGTCGGTCAGCGTGTGCGTGTCGCCGAGGGTGAGTTTGCCGGTATTGAGGGAGTTGTCAAGCGCATCAAGAGCAACAAGTGCGTCGTCGTCCGTCTCGAAGGCATCGCTACGGTGGCCATTCTCCGTTTTCCTGTTCACGCCCTCATTAAGATATGATGAAAGTACTGCAGATCAATGTGTGTCTCCATATTGGGGGAACAGGAATGATTATGGAGGGCATCGGCCAACAGGTCCTGAATGCCGGTGGCGAGAGTGTCATCGCCTATTCCAGGAACCTGATCGCAACGGGGCCGAGGAGTGCAAGCCGCCTCATCAGGATTGGCAGTCCGTTCGACTTCTATCGCCATGTGGTGCTCAGCCGGCTCTTCGATGGTCAGGGACTCTATTCTCGACGTGCCACCCTTGATTTCCTCAAAGAGGTAGATGCTTTTCAGCCGGATATCATCCATCTGCACAACATCCATGGTTATTACCTGCATTACCCCACGTTGTTCGACTATATCCAGCGTCATCATATTCCGGTCGTCTGGACCTTGCACGACTGTTGGCCTTTCACCGGCCGCTGTGCCTATTTCGATGCCGTCGGTTGCAACCAATGGCAGCAGGGGTGTGAGTCTTGTCCTCAGAAATCTCACTATCCCGCCACGCTCTTCTGGGATCGGTCTCAGCGGAACTACCGTCTGAAGAAGGCTTGTTTTACGGCCTTGGATCATGTGACGTTTGTGCCTGTCTCCGACTGGTTGGGGGATTTGCTCAGTCACTCTTTCCTGAAAGACCAGCCGAAGCGTGTCATTCATAATGGCATCGATATCGACAGGTTCCGTCCGATGCCCGACAGTCAGGCAGATCTGAGAGCCAAATATGGGGTAGGGGGTAAGAAGGTCGTCTTGGGCGTGGCCAGTACGTGGGAACCGCGCAAAGGACTGGATGACTTCCTGAAGTTGGCCACCAAACTGCCCGACGAGGTCCGTATCATCCTGTTGGGGCTGACCGAACAACAGATGAAAAGCCTGCCAGCAAACATTCTGGGACTGAGACGAACCAGCAACTACGAAGAACTGCTGGGACTCTACACGCTGAGCCATGTCTTTTGCAACCCCACTTATGAAGACAACTTCCCGACCACGAACCTCGAGGCCTTGGCCTGTGGCACGCCGGTCATCACCTATCGCACAGGCGGTAGCGTAGAAGCCATCGATGCAGAAACAGGACTGGTGGTTGAGAAGGGCGACATCGCAGGTCTCTATGAGGCCGTCATGACGGTGTTGGAGCAGCCGAAAGAACGCTTTTCTGCCAAGTGCCGGGCGAGGGCTGTAGCCAAATGGAACAAGGAAGACCGGTTTAAGGAATACCTGGACTTATACAACGAGATTCATGAAGAAAGTCATCATACATAGTTTGAACTTCAGTCCTGACGGCGTGTCAACGGCCTATCTCTATAATGATATCGCGTTGAGCCTGAAGGAGCGCGGCTATGAGGTGGTGGTCCTGACATCTACGCCCCATTCCAATGTGGTGCCCGAGCAACTGGCCGGACAGCCCTTGCATTGGAAGATATGGGGGCTGTGCAAGGTCAGCGACTACCATGGCATCACCGTCTATCATATCCCGCAGAAGAAATACAAGAGTACGCTGTTGCGCCTCCTGTGCTTTGTCTATCTGCATATCGTCGCGCTCCTGTTAGGTTTGTGCATGCGTCAGATAGACCTCATCCTGTCACCATCGCCCCCATTGACTATCGGCTGGGTGAACCTGATCCTGGCCCGGGCAAAGGGTTGTAAGGTAGTCTATAATGTGCAGGAGATCTATCCGGACATCCTCAAGCTGAAGGATGGTCTCATCCAGCGGTGCCTCAGTAAGTTGGAGCATAAGGTGTATAACGGCTCTGATGCCGTGACCACCATCGATCAGGTCTTCTACGATACCATTGTCGGCCGTTTTGAAGACCAGCGCAAGTTACATATCATCCCCAACTTCGTGGATACGGATCTCTACCATGCCTACGAGTGGCGTGGCGTACTCGACCCGACGGTATTCCACGACAACGATCGGTTGAAGGTGCTCTATGCAGGTAATATCGGCTATGCCCAGGACTGGGAACCCCTCTTGGAACTGGCTGCAAGGACCCAGGACATCGCCATCGACTACATCATCATCGGTGAAGGTGTCAGCAAGCCCTATCTGGAACAGGAGGCACGGCGTCGGGGCTTGAAGCATGTGCGCATCCTCCCCTATCAGCCCAGAAAGCTGATGCCTTATATCTTGTCGTATAGCGACCTGAACTTCATCTTCATGAGCAAGAAGATGGAGGACGACGGCTTCCCCTCGAAGGTCTATACCATCATGGCGTGCAACCGTCCCCTGCTGGTGATGTCGGGTGAGCATACGCCCATCGTCAACTTCCTCAGCGACAAGCACTGTGCCAAGCTGGTGACCGATCGCAGTGTGGATAAGATGGTCGATTGGATGCGGCAGCTGACGAGAGCCGAACTCCAGGAGATGGGTCAGAACGGTCTGGATACCATCCAAAAACATTATACGAAAGAGATTGTGACGCGCCAGTACGCAGATCTGGTCCAGGATCTGATTGGTGCTTGATTATGACGAACCAATTTTATACGATTATAGAGATTTATGTCAGTATTTGAAGGAAAGACGCTGCTCATAACGGGTGGCACGGGCTCATTCGGTAATGCGGTACTGAACCGCTTCCTGAGAACGGATATCGGTGAGATCCGTATTTTCTCTCGTGATGAAAAGAAACAAGACGACATGCGCCATGACTTCCAGACGCGAATGCCGGAGGTGGCAGGTAAGGTGAAGTTCTACATCGGTGACGTGCGAAGCAAGAGCACCCTGAAATACGCGATGAAGGGTGTGGATTATGTGTTCCACGCTGCTGCGTTGAAGCAGGTGCCCTCCTGCGAGTTCTTCCCGATGGAGGCTGTCAAGACGAATGTCATCGGCACCGACAATACGTTGGATGTCGCCATCGATGCCGGCGTGAAGTGCGTCATCTGTCTCTCGACCGACAAGGCGGCCTATCCCATCAATGCCATGGGTATCACGAAGGCCATCGAGGAGAAGATTGCCGTGGCGAAGTCACGTAATTCCGGTGATACGAAGATCTGCTGCACGCGCTATGGCAATGTGATGTGCAGCCGTGGCAGTGTGATTCCCCTTTGGATTGACCAGATCCGCAAAGGCAATCCCATCACCATCACAGAACCGAAGATGACTCGTTTCATCATGTCGCTCGAAGAGGCTGTCGATCTCGTACTGTTTGCCTTCGAGCACGGTCAGAATGGTGACATCCTCGTCCAGAAAGCTCCTGCCTGTACGATTCAGACCCAGGCAGAGGCCGTGTGCGAGTTGTTTGGGGGTAAGAAAGAGGATATCAAGGTCATTGGCATCCGTCATGGTGAGAAGATGTTCGAGACCCTGCTCACGAAAGAGGAATGTGCCAAGGCTGAGGATCTCGGTAATTTCTACCGTGTCCCGGCAGACAACCGTGACTTGAATTACGATAAGTATTTCAAGGATGGTAACGTGAAGATGGTTACCATCGAGGAGTTTAACTCGGATAACACGCGTCGTCTGGATCTTCAAGAGACCATTGAGAAGATTGCTTCTCTGGAGTATATCCAGAATGAGCTCAAAGGGATACCAAACTTAGTGTAATATTTCTAACGGCGCGAAGAAAGTAATAGTGTTATGAAAATAAAGAACTTTAAGAATGATGGAAAGCTGAAGCTTTTGATTATTGTGGGAACACGCCCCGAGATCATTCGACTCGCAGCTGTGATTAATAAATGTCGCCAGTATTTCGACTGCCTACTGGCCCATACCGGTCAGAACTACGACTACAACCTCAATGGTGTGTTCTTCAAAGACCTGAAGTTGGCCGATCCCGACATCTACATGGAAGCCGTGGGCGACGACCTCGGCGCCACGATGGGTAACATCATCGACAAGAGCTATAAGGTGATGGTCGAGACCAAGCCAGATGCCGTACTGGTGTTGGGCGACACCAACTCCTGCCTCAGTGTCATCGGTGCCAAGCGCCTGCATATCCCTATCTTCCATATGGAAGCTGGCAATCGCTGTAAGGACGAGTGCCTGCCTGAGGAGACCAACCGCCGTATCGTCGATATCATCAGCGACGTGAACATGGCCTACTCAGAACATGCCCGGCGCTACCTGGCAGACTGTGGCCTGCCGAAGGAACGTACCTACGTCACTGGCAGTCCCATGGCAGAGGTGCTCCATCAGAACCTTGCGGAGATCGAGGCCTCAGACATTCACCAGCGTTTGGGGCTGGAGAAGGGCCAGTATATCCTGCTCTCAGCTCACAGAGAAGAGAATATCGACACTGAGAAGAACTTCCTGTCGCTCTTCAATGCCATCAATAAGATGGCGGAGAAGTACGATATGCCGATCCTGTATTCATGCCATCCGCGCAGTCGTAAGCGCTTAGAGGCTTCCGGCTTCCAACTCGACAAGCGCGTCATCCAACATGAACCTCTTGGATTCCACGACTATAACTGTCTGCAGATGAACGCCTTTGCTGTTGTCTCCGACTCTGGCACCCTGCCCGAAGAGAGCAGTTTCTTCACCAGTGTAGGCCATCCCTTCCCCGCCATCTGCATCCGCACCTCCACCGAGCGCCCCGAGGCCCTCGACAAGGCCTGTTTCTTCATTGCAGGCATCGACGAGAAGAGTCTCCTGCAGGCTGTCGATACCGCTGTCACCATGAATCAGAACGGCGACTACGGCATTCCCGTGCCCGACTATATCGAGGAGAACGTCTCCACCAAGGTTGTTAAGATTATCCAGTCATATACTGGCATCGTCAATAAGATGGTTTGGCGGAAATCTTAAATTCCGCATCATAAAAGCAGGCAGGCGTTGAATTTTTCTTTCAACGCCTGCCTTTTTTTGTCCCCTACAAAGGAGGTTCGAGGTCTTTGTACGTCGTGACGACGTCAAAACCAGGACATTTCGTAGGTTTAAGATCCTTATGTCCGACGATCAGTGCTTTCGGGAACAACCGATGCAGTTCCGTCAGCATCCCCCGGAGGGCAGCCTTCTGCTGCGGTGTCCTGGTGTCGGCACTCTCCCCGTGCTCATCCAGTCCACCCTCATAGCAGATACCGATGGAGTGGCTGTTGTGCCCCTCGCAGTGAGCACCGGCCTCCTCGATAGGGCGTCCGTTCTCGACGGTCCCATCCCGTCGGATGACGAAATGATAGCCGATACCCTTCCAGGGATTCCCGTGCCGGTCTTTCCGTTCCTTGTGCCATTTGTCGATGTCCTTGGCCGAACTCTGCTGCCCCGGCCGCACAGCAGAGTAATGAATCACAATCAAAGTAATCGCCCTCATAACTCTTCCCTCATAACTCTTAACTCTTAATTCTTAACAACAACTGATGGTTGCTAACGCTGTGGCGATAGCCGTAGCAATCGTCGCCACCCACTTCAATACCGAAACAAAAATCTTCTTCTTCATTCTTACCTCTTAATTCTTTGCATCGAGCCTGCTCACGCTTGAATATTATATCTCTGAGTCTCTGTGTTCTAAATTCTTTACACTATACCCTTAAATTAATCTCCTTCTCCCGGCGTGATGGAACTGTTACCACCGCCCTGATCACCACCCTGGGTGTTGTCGGTGCCACCGCTCTGCGTATTGTCAGTGCCACCGCCCTGCGTGTTGTCGTCAGGAGCCTCCTCATTGTCCTCAGCCACCTCCGTGGTTGCCTTCGCCACGCGCTTGAAGGTCGCTTTGCTCTTGAAGCGCTCGTCCCACTTCTTCGGCATTTCGATAGCGATGCTCGCGGTCAGATCCCCGATGGAGAGGTCAGCGAGGGTGAGTTCACGATTCACATCGATCAGCGCCGCCTTCTCAGGATCCGTCTCTGCCGCCTTTTTCGCCTCCAGCTTCGCCTTCAACTCACTTTGTGTGATGCTGCCCGACACTTTCGGACGGAAGGTCAGACCCTCAGGAGAGCAGACCACCTTGGCATTCAGCCCCAGCACCAGAGGCAGACGCATCTCGATCTGTTTCATCACTGCACTCACGTCTGCGGCTGTTACGGTCGAGCCGTCTGCCAGATACTCGCAGAGCTCATTGAAGTCGAGCGACTGTTGGTTCACCAGACGAGGAATGACGATATCCTCATTGGTCAAAGCGTTGTGTACTTTGTACATCTGTACATTTAAAGCCATTCTGTTGCCCCTTGCCGGTAGGGGACTTCGTGTTTCCTGCGGCCTTACCCGCAGCCCCGGCCCAGTTAGACCTTTGTAATCGCATTAGCTAAGCGATTACAAAGATACCACACTCAGCACTCCCGTTGTGAGTTTATGAGCGTTTCCGTGAGATAAGTTGGTTTCTGTTTGATTAAATATCGATACAGAATTTTTCTGCTATGAATTGCACGACATTCGGTGGCAGTACTCGGTTCCGGGGGTGCATCCCCATCTTGGCCAATTCCTCGTGGAATGGTTTGCACCATCGCATCAGGGTGTTCACCGACACCCCCGCCCGTCGCGCTAATTCCGATTTCAACATTGCTTTCATTCCTTCAATCAATTTTTTAATCGTCCTTCTCGCTCTCGTCCATCCCCCTCTCCGAAAGGGATTAAGGACTAATACCCCTGTTTTGAGCAGGAAACAAGAAATCGACGAGGTCGATCTTCTGCTTTTTCTGCTCAGACGAAGCATTCAGTTCGAGCACCGAACTAACGAAGATTCGCGCATTATAGCGAATCTTCGCCTCCCCCGCTATACGATGCCATAACGCATAACTCTGTCCTGTGGCATCAGTATCCGGAAACAACACCACCCGCCGGTTCCGCAGTGGGAACAACTTCTCAGCTGACAGCTCAGTTAGCCCCCCAACCGCCATCCACAAATACTGTGGATAGTGCCCCGACAAGATCACTGCCGTTTTCTCCGCCTCCACCACTGCCACGGCCTGATCCGCTGGCGCCCCACGGAGCAGGTGCAACCCGAACAGACAGTGCTGGTTGTATGCCAGAAGCCCGTCGTCAGCCTCCCCGAGGTAGAACTGTGTCAGCACCCTGCTCACCCATGTCGGGTGACGTCCGTGGTCCCGGTGACAGTCCTCCCGATAGTACATCACTTTCCCATCGTGTATGAGTCCCAGCTGGTCTATCTGCCAGAAGATGACCCCGTTGTCACGGCTCATGCCCAGTTGGTAGCGCGCCGCCGCCACCTGCATCTGCTGGGGCGAGAGATACCCAGCTGCCACACAGGCTCGGCAGAAGCCGCTCTGCGCACTCCTGTGCCGTTCGACGAGTCTGTCGTCAGGGTAGAGGATGAGCCGTTGCGAAGCCCTTTGCGCCTCCGCCTGCCGGATACGAGCCAGTTCCTTTCGGAACGAGAAGGGAATACAGTCCTGTAACTTCATAGATTCTCGATGTTGATGGTTCTGCCGTTCACCTGTGTCGTAGGAGCACCCCTCATACTATAGCCCTCCCCCCTTAAAGGGGAGGGCATGTATAGAGGGGGTCGCTTCACGACCCTGGTGGCAGCGTGATGACGACCCTGCCGACACGGTTGAACTGCCGTTGCACGATGCCACGGCTGACCGCCCCGTCCAGCACTTTGTAGTAATACTGCTTTTGACGGATATGCGTCAGTTCCATCACCCGTCGTTCCAGATCATCCGTTGTTCGCATCTGCCAGCCCGCCATTGCATCGGTGAACAGCTTCTGTAAGTCCCATTCCAGGGGCTTGCCCGACGACGGATCCGCCTGAGTCAGGATATAGTTCTGGTTCAGTTTCTCCATCCCTGCCTGTTTGGTGGTAAACTGTCCTTGAGCGTTACGGAGCATCACCCCCTTCATGTTGGCAGCGACAGGAATCCCCTCGTCATTGATCTGGTAGTAGAGTGGGCTGTCGATGTCGTACTTGCGTGTCAGCGTCTGTTCCACGGAGAACGTCGGCTTGACACCCTCCTTCTGTATCAGTTTCTGACAAGTGAAAACTTCGAACACCTTGTTCATCAGTTCAGTTCCCAGCCATCCTCGCAGTCCGCGGTTCTCGGCACTCCGGTTCAGGTGCAGTACACAGACCACGTTACAGTTCTGTTCCTGTGCCAGTTGCATGAGTTTCTCGATGAGTTCCTGTGCCTTTGGACCGTCGTTGATATCCCGTATCATGTCACGGATGTTGTCGATGATGACGATGTCTGGATGGTAGGTGGCTACCCCTTCTGCTATCAGGTCGTATCGGTCATCCATATAGACACTACGGATGTTGAAAACATAGAACATTTCCTGTGGGAATGTCCCGCCAATCATCTTCGCCACACGCCCCTTTAGGATCTGCAGTGTCGATTGCGGACTCTGCTCCGTATCCACCCACATCACCTTTAGCGGTGGCTCGCCCAGTCGTTTGATGCCAGGCAATAGCTCCTGCTGCTGCGCGATGGCAGCCGAGGCCATCAGCAGCGAGACAAGCACGGTCTTACCCGACTTTGCCTGACCTGTCACCGCCGACAGATCCCGTCTTGGGAAACACGGCTGGCCCTTGATCGACATCAGAAACTCCTCCTCCGACAGTTCGCTGTCTGTCGTGATACGAAACCTGTCGAGACGCAGAAGCAGTGGCGAGAGCGAAGCCGAGGCAACCCCAGCCTGCTGGAGCTCCTCCGAAATCAGCATAGCCTGTTCCTTCATGGCTATGCGTCAAACAAGTTTTCGTCATACTCATAGGCAAACTTGTCCAGTGCCGCCTTGATGTCCTCCACCAGCTGTTGGCTGTCATGATAGCCCAGATCCAGATGCAGGGCGTAGATGAGCCGCACGAGTCGATGGAATTTCATGCGGGAGAGTCCTCTGATGTTGAACTCATTGCGATTGATTCGACACATGTCGCTGACGCGTGTCAGGCGACCTTCCTTCATTCTTGCATACTGCAGGATGATACCTGCCAATTTGCTTGTCAATTGATCTTTTACCATAATAATTGATATTTGAAAAAATAAAGGCGTGCCCCACATTGGAACACGCCTGCAAAAATATACAAATTTATTTGACACGTCGTGATAACATGTTATCACTGGATTTGTCAAGATTCCCGAAAATCCTCATTTCCCTTAAGATACTTTAACCATTCCCCCATCGAGTTAACTCAAAACCCCTCCTGAGTTAACTCACCCGTCCTCCCGAGTTAACTCCCCAAGATAGAAATTTTCCTTTTTCTTTGGCAATTCAGTTTATTTGTTGTACCTTTGCATGCGTTTATAAATGGAGAGTAGTACGTTATCAACAAAGTTACTGGACTCAGTGCTTGGAGGCCAACCTCTTCAGTATGTCGGTATCTTTATGTCATCCCTGTCCTAAGGCAGGGTGTCCCCCCGTTTTGTCCATAAAATATGAATACTTTTCCTGCTGTGAAGCAGCATTTATATCAATTGTTATAGGTATTTCGGGCTGGCTCCCAATACTACTCTCATATAATTCAATAGGGAGTTGGCCCTTTTTAATCAGTAAAAATATGGAAGTAATCAAAACGGCTATTGATGGCGTGGTCATCATTGAACCACGTATATTCGAAGATGCTAGAGGCTACTTTTTTGAGTCTTTCTCTCAGAGAGAGTTCAACGAGAAGGTAAGACCAATCACCTTCGTTCAGGACAACGAGAGCAAATCATCCTATGGCGTGATGCGCGGCCTTCATTTCCAGCGTCCTCCATTCACCCAGGCCAAGCTTGTCCGCTGCGTGAAGGGAGCTGTGCTCGATGTAGCAGTCGATATCCGTAAAGGCAGCCCAACCTACGGTAAACATATCGAATGCCTCCTTTGTGCTCATGACGAAGAAGGAGAGCGTATTGCTAAGCAGTTTGAAGGGCATGTATTTAATGGTCAATGTTCAATGTTCAATTGTCAATTGGGCCTTCAATTCTTCATCCCTAAGGGCTTTGCCCACGGTTTTGCCGTACTCTCTGAGACAGCAGTCTTCCAGTACAAGTGCGATGAGTTCTATCATCCAGAGGCCGATGGAGGTATCTCCATCCTCGATGACTCTTTGGGCATCGACTGGCGCATTCCCACAGAACATGCCCTCCTCTCAGAGAAAGATACCAAACATCCTTTGCTTAAGGACTTAGTTAACCCCTTTGTTTTAGGTTCTTTTTGATGAAGTTACTACAAGGATTTTTAAAGGGAAATCAGCGGAGTGTAATGGCCAAGAAGAATGTCTTGGCTTCTATGCTCATTAAAGGAGCAGATACATTGGTATATTTACTGCTTGTTCCCCTCACTTTAGGATATCTGAATGCCTATGAGTATGGTATCTGGTTGACTTTAAGTTCGCTTCTATCATGGATCGATTCGTTTGATATTGGTCTGGGAAACGGACTTCGTAATAAGCTTGCTGCTGCAATGGCAGAGGAGGATAAGGAAAAAGCACGCAGTTATGTTAGCACAACATTCTTTATGCTATTGTTCATAACAAGTGCTATTATTGTAGTATTCTCTTTCCTAATTAATATTGTTGATTGGTATACAGTTTTAAATGTAGATAAGTCTGTTGTTGGGAATATAGGTGAAGTCATTTTAGCCTCTTTGCTGTTTTTTTGTTTAAATTTTGTGTTGAAATTCATAGGAAATATCTACCAAGCATTACAACTGCCTGCGGTTAATTATTTAATAAACTTTCTTGGACATCTTATTTCTTTGATTGTCATATATGCATTAACGCAAACAACAAAAGGATATTTATTGTGGGTAGCCATTGCTTATTCTGCAGCACCTCCTCTTGTTTATTTATTGTTTTATCCTATTACATTCACAAAACTTTACCCCTATCTTTCTCCGTCAATTAAATATTATAAACGTGAATATCTTAAAGACTTGTTGTCATTAAGTATGTTGTTTTTTATATTGCAAGTGATGGGAATTGTCTTATTCTCATTATCAAATCTGCTTATTTCCAATTTTTTTGGTCCAGACCAAGTTACACCTTACAATATCGCATATCGTTATTTCAGTGTTGTTCCAATGGTGTTTAGCCTCCTGTCGGCCCCTTTGTGGTCTGCTACGACAGATGCTTATATAAAAAGTGATATGAATTGGATTAAACATTGTATAAACCGTTTACACAAATTTAATTTGTTTTTTCTTTTTGTAATAACTGTAATGGTACTATGTTCGAAATGGATTTATATCATCTGGATAGGAGAAACTGTTACCATTTCGTATACGATGTCCACATTGATGGGGATATATACATTTATTATTATATATAGTTTAAGTTATTCCTATTTTTTATATGGGATGGGAAAATTGAGATTGCAGGCAATTAATATAGTTGTTGTTGGTATATTGTTTTACCCGATTTGCTATTATTTGTCTATCCTTTTTGGTGTAAATGGCATTCTAGTTGGAATGATTATTGTAAATATGTCTGGAGCTGTATTAAATACAATTCAACTAAATAAAGTTGTAAACCATTCGGCTAATGGTATCTGGAGCCGATAAGACAGGATAATGATTTATTTTATTGTTATATTTTTATTAGTATATTTAATTTTTCGCTATGATATCAATGGCGACAATAAGAATCGTGATTTTTGGTTGCGATGTGTTGTTTTTATATTTATATCTATAGCGGGATTTCGTTTTCGAATAGGCGGAGATACAATTAATTATTTAGAGTTCTATTACCATGAGACTCCAAATCTGTGGGAAATTTCTTACGAAGATTTGTTCGCTTCAGAAATAGAACCTTTATGCTTACTTCTTTTTAGTGTTATTTATTCACTTGGTGGAAAGTTTTTTATAGTTCAGTTACTACAAGCGATAATTGTTAATGTTCTTTTGTGTTTCTTCTTTAAAAAGCATACGCAGTATGTGTTCTCTTGCTTTTTCATCTACTTTATGTGGATGTATATCTATTATGATTTTGAAGAACTGCGTGCTGGTATCAGTGTGGTTTTATGTTTGCTCGGGAATGATTATTTGCAAGAAAAGAAGTGGATGAATGGTTACATGATGTATGTGATTGCTATTTTCTTTCATTATTCGTCTATTTTTTTTCTTTTGACACCTTTAATCCTTTTACTTAGGTTTAATCTCATTGGAATAGCGATGATTTTCATTTCTATTCCTGCTAGTGCATTGATTGTACATGCGCTTGGTGATTACCTTTTGTTGTTTGGGGGGGATGACCAGATTTCAGCAAAAGCTTTAGGATATGTTAATAATGACGAGCATGTACGGTCAGCAGGCTTGCTATATTATCTTATAGATGTTGGTGTCCCAGTTTTTTACATTTTGGTTTCATATTGGTATTTGTGTATTAAGAAGATGAATAAAACTTTGCAACAGTTTCAGCCATTTGTAATATTGGCTATATTGCTTTATTTCATGTCTGCACAATTGGATATTGTTAGTCGGTATATACATTTTTATGCACCATATTTTATTGTTTTTTATTCTACAATGTTTATTGGACTAATTAAAGAAAAAGCGGAGCTAACAAAAGCTTTGGTTATTACTAGGTCGTTTCTGTTTTTCTTGCCTCTTTTTAGTTTTTTCTTGATAACGCTGAAAAGTGTCCCTCCAAGAATGATAAATAATTCATATAGAAATTATCAGAAGTATTATCCGTATTCATCTATTTTTGAAAAGAGCATTATTGATAAAAGGGAAAAACTTTATGATAATCTTTATAATATAAATACTCGTCATGTTTTAATCAATATAGAAGAATATTAATTCTGTGATTATTGTTTTCAATTTTTGCTTTGTATTTTAAGTTAATTACAGAATTTTATGGGCAGTAATCTTTTTTTAGCTGGAATTGTACTATTCAATCCAGACGAAACAATATTAAGGAAAAATATAGAATCTATCATTTCTCAGGTCAGTTGTTTGCTGTTAGTTGATAATGGGTCTAATAACATTAATGGAATTTATGAAGAATATTCTAGACGAAATAAGATTGTTTTCAAACTCTTAAAAACGAATTTAGGAATAGCTACAGCTCAGAATCATATTTGTCAATATGCTGAGCAAAACGGTTATGATTGGGTAATAACATTAGATCAAGATTCACTATGTCCTGAAGATTTGGTTAGTGAGTACCAAAAAGTTCTTGATAATTATGATGTAGACGGAAAAATTGGCATGGTTTGTCCAGGCATATATCATAATCGAATAGGCACATTAAATGACGGATTTGAGCATAATCAAATTGAGGAGGTTGGGGAATGTATAGCATCCGCTTCGGCAATTAGGGTTTCTGCTTGGAGAGAAGTTGGTGGTTTTTATGAACCTTTATTTATTGATAAAGTGGATTTTGATATGTGTTCATCTCTTCGTGAGCATGGGTATCGTATATTATGTAATAATATAGTTATTTTACATCATGAGATTGGACATAGTGTTATGAAGCATTTTGCGGGCCAAGATCGATTGGTCCTTAATCATGCACCAATTAGATATTACTATATGATGCGTAATAGTATTGTTGTTGCACGTCGCCATAATGAATATTGGAAATATTTTAGGAATAATGTAAGATTAATTTATCAAATTAATTTTTATGAATCAGATAAATGGAAAAAAAATAAAATGTTATTGAAAGGTTTTTTTCATGGAATTATGGGAAAATTAGGCAAATATTGTGAATAAAAATGAAATTAAGTGTTATCATAGCATACTATAACGCAGAAGAATACATAGAGGAACTTTTAGAAGAGTTGTTGGATCAAGGTTTCAGCGAAAGCGAGTTTGAAATAATCGTTGTCGATGACGAGTCAACACATAGTGTTGATGTGTTGAAAGACTATTGTGCTATGCATCATAATGTCAAATATGTATGGCAGAAAAATGCTCGGCAGAGTGCAGCGCGCAACCATGGAATATGTTTGGCACAAGGAGAGTATTTATATTTCTGTGACAATGATGACAAAGTTAATCGGGGAGTGTTGAGTCATATTTATGATGTTGCGCATACGAACGAGCTTGAAATGCTTTTCTTTAACAGGTTAGTGATTGGAGAGCATGAAACTCCGCCTATGCCACATAAGAATTTTAAATTGGATAATGAAATATGTACAGGACAACAGTATTTGGGGACCCATCTTGATATCTCAACAGGTCCTTGGCATTATATTATAAGAAGAGATTTTGTAGAGAAACATCATTTGAAATTTCCTGATGGAGTAATATATTGTGAAGATGTTGATTTCTTGGCAAATGCTTCTGTGGTTGCTAACAAGGTGTCTTATGTTGATGTTGATGTATATTTTTGGGTTCAGCGTCCCCTAAGTATTAGCCATTATGCTGGCAAGAAGAAAATGGCAGAAAAATACATTGGTGATATGATTTGGAATGTAGAACAGAGAAAAAAACAGATTGCAGATAATCCAAACCTTCTTCCAGAATTTGTTCACTGGATTGATTTAAATAATCAATCCGTCGTATTTGGAATAGTTCACAATGCATTCCGCTATCTGCCTGTCACAAAGAATATTGAAATACTGGATAAATTAGAACAGTTAGGTGAATATCCTTTGAAAAAGGAACAATCTAAAGATAATGTTTATTATATTTTTAGTGGTGTAATGAATAAAAGACGTTTATGGCTAAAACTATGTTCTATTTTCCAAATGTTACCAGAATCGATAAAACTGAAGTTCTGAAAAAAATGTTTTAGTTTGTAATTGTTTCTTAGATATGAATATAGCATTATTAACTGCAGGTGGCATCGGTAATAGGATGGGGCAAGACATTCCTAAACAGTTTATGACCATTGATAACAAACCTGTTATCATTTATACAATGGAATCGTTTCAGAAACATCCAGAAGTTGATGGCATTTGCGTGATTTGCCTTAAAGGATGGGACGTGGTTTTGCAATCATATGCTAATCAGTATAATATCACCAAACTGAAGTGGATTTTTGAAGGAGGGGATAGCAACCAAGAGTCAATTCATAATGGACTTGTTGGCTTAAAACAGGCAGGTTGTTCTGATGATGACATCATTTTAGTACAAGATGGTGTTAGGCCATTGGTTTCTGAAAGGATTATTTCTGAGAATATTGCTACATGCAAGACATTTGGCTACGCAGTAACAGGGTTGACTTGTAAAGAAGCTATCATGGAACAGGTGGACGATACGGTTCGCGAAATAGATATCCCTCGTGAACGACTCGTGCGTACACAGACCCCTCATACATACAGATTAGGAACTCTGTTGGAAGGGCATAAAAAAGCTAAAGAGAAAGGCATAGTGAACACTGTTGCTTCCTGTACATTGTTTTCTGCTTTAGGTGTCACTGAACAACATTTGGTAAGGGGCTCAGAGCAGAACGGTCTGAAATTAACAAGTCCAGAAGATATAGAGCTCTTTAAAGCCTTGTTGCATTCATCTAAAGAATCGTGGATAAAATGAGTTCGTATAACGAAGATATTTTAGCTGTATTAAACCTGGATTTGCCTTGGAAAAAGCTATCTGGGGCTAATATCTTGGTGACAGGGGCTACAGGATTAATCGGTGGATGTCTGGTAGAGACCTTGATGATGAATCCTCATCAGGATTATCAGGTGTATGCCTCTGGACGTAACGAGAATCGGGCAATGGTGCGTTTTAAGGACTTTGCTGATGATCCATCGTTTCACTTTGTGAAGTATGATGTGATGCAACCTATGCAGAGTGACATTCGATTTGATTATATCATTCATGCAGCCAGTGATGCTAATCCCAAATTTTATGCCACCCAACCTGTCGAGGTGATGAAAGCCAATATCTGTGGTGTAGATCATCTTATATCTTATGGCATAAATCATGGTATGAAGCGTTTCCTTTATGTGTCTTCTGGTGAGGTATATGGAGAGGGCGATGGCCGGGTATTCTCAGAAGATTACAGTGGCTGTGTAGATTGTGCGCAGCCACGTTCTTGCTACCCATCATCTAAACGTGCAGCAGAAACACTTTGTGTATCTTATGCAGCCGAATATGGGGCAGACGTAGTCATTGCTCGTCCTTGCCACATATACGGCCCGTATTTTACGGAACAGGATAATAGGGTGTATGCCCAGTTTATCCGTAACGTGCTTCGTGGTGAGGATATCGTGATGAAGAGTACAGGAGAGCAGTTCCGCAGTTGGTGCTACGTCGTTGATTGCGTTTCCGCAATGCTCTATATCCTATTAAAGGGGAAAAGTGGAGAGGCTTATAATATTGCAGATGCTGATTCAAACATCAGTATTCGTGAACTCGCAGAGGCCATCGCTGCTATTGGAGGACGAAAGGTTGTTATTGACCTTCCAGATGCCGATGAGAAGCGGGGCTTTAACCCTGTCACAAAGTCTGTATTTTCAACAGATAGGCTTGAATCATTAGGGTGGAAAACTCAAAAAAACTTATTATTAGGATTAAATAGTACATTAAAGGAACTAATCAAAATATAGAATATGTATCATGGAATCATTTGACATTGAAAAATATAAGGTAATTCTGCTTGAAGTCTTCAAAGCATTTATTACTATTTGTAACCAATACGACTTGCACTATTATTGTGCAGGGGGAACTGCATTGGGGGCTGTTCGCCATCATGGTTTCATCCCGTGGGATGATGATATTGATGTTTTGATGCCAAGAAATGATTATAATAGGCTCATAGCTCTAAATTGTGAATTGTCAATAAAGAATTATTCGATAATTTCAGCTAAGAATACAAAGAAGTTTGCTACATTTGCCAAATTATATAATAAGGATACGACGCTATGGGAATTTAAAGAAATACCATTCGTTTATGGTGTATATATAGATATTTTTCCTTTGGATGAATGTTCTGATGACCTGGATTTGTTTTATCATAAATATAAAAAACTTCGTAATATACAACGCTTTTACCAATTGAGCCAAATGCGTTTTTCTATACGTGATATTGTTTACTATTATAAAGTCAAGAATATGAATTTCTTTTATAAAGGGCTTCTATCTTTCTTGTTTCCGCGGTTTTTAAGCAATCATTTCAGGTTACAATTCCTGAAAGTTGAAGAATCTTTTATGAATCAAAAAGGTGATCATGTTGTATGTTCATGTGGTGAATATTTTAAGAAAGAATATTTTGAAAAAAGATGGTTTGAAGGTTGGGAAGAATTACCATTTGAGGGCCTTATAGTCAGAGTCCCTAAAATGTATGATGCCTATTTGACCTTTGTTTTTGGTGATTACATGAAGTTACCACCCAAAGAAAAACAGGTGTCTCATCATTATCATTATTTTTTAGATTTAGATAAGGGAATGGATATAAAAGAGGTTAAGGCCATTTTGTCAAAAGATAGAGAATAAAAGCTTTGAAATTGTCACTTTATTAAAAATGATACATTGGGGTAATTCTTATTTGACTTGATGACTTTTATTCTTGAATTATTAGTTTTGTTTTTTTATGAAAGTCGTAAATATCTCAGGAGGTTTAGGGAATCAGATGTTCCAATATGCTTTTGCCATATCCCTAAAGTGCAAGTTACAGGAGAATGTCTTAATAGATATACATCATTTTAAGGGGTATAATCTTCATAACGGTTTTGAAATAAACAAAATATTTTCTCATGCTAGTTTACCAATAGCCCAAAAAGAAGAGATAAAGAAAGTCTCTCGGTATATTCCGAACTATAAGTTATCAAGGATTGTAAGAAAACTATTCCATGTAAAATCAACAGAATTTATTGCATCATACAATTATAAATATCTACCAGAGGTATATACAATCTCAGGGGATTGTTATTTCGAGGGGTATTGGCAAAGCTATTATTATTTCAAAGATATAAAAAAGGAATTAATAGCAGTTTTTGAATTCCCCATAGAGAACGATTATAACAAAAAAATTCGAATAGATATAGAACAAAATATATCTGTAGGTGTTCATGTAAGACGTGGCGATTATATTGGAAACACAACTTTAGGCAATATTTGTAATCTCGACTATTACAAAAGAGCTTTGGATGTTTTGTTGAAAAACAAGAAGAATTATGTGTTTTACATCTTTTCAAATGATATTTATTGGTGTTCACAAAACATACTTCCTATGTTGAATGGATATCGTGTAGTGATTGTTGATGGAAATGTTGGTGGGGAAAGTTTCTATGATATGTATTTGATGACAAAATGTAATTACCTCATAATTGCCAACAGTTCGTTCTCTTGGTGGGGGGCTTTTTTAAATCCTTCTTCCCATTTGGTTATTGCCCCCAAAGGGTGGAGCTCGTATTGGAAACAAGAAGATATTGAAATATATGATCCCAAGTGGGTCATAATATGATGTGATTAAGCATTTGCCGATATGAAGAAGACCGACTGTGCAGTGACGATGATGCAGCGTGCCTGGAAAGCCGGACTCCGTGCCGCATATGCTCTTTGCGACAGCTGGTTCACCATTGAGGAGTTTATCCATGCCGTACGATCCATAGGCGACGGCAGTGTGCATTTCCTCGGAATGGGCAAGATGGACAACAAGAGGTATTATGTACGGGGATTCCATCAGAACGTCTATGAGATGATTTCGCGCTACGAACGCACAGAGGCGAAGAAAGTACCTGGCTACAACAGCCGCTATTTCTATGTGAACGGTTTCCTTGGCAAGGAGATTGTATGCATATTCGGACTCGGACGCTATCAGGGCAGGGACTTCGATGGACAGATTGCCGACTGCACGCTCTGCCACATGACATATATTGCTCTGGCTCTTGACAAGCGTCTCAACGACTACGAGACGATGGGCGTGCTGTTCGAGCAGCAGCGGGCAGACTTGATGGCACTCACACTTTGGCAACGACTGCTGGCTATCATCAAACATTTATTGGAGGTATTGGCCGACATGTTGGGCGTGACCTATGATGAACTCTCCGCAAGTATTGTACGAAGCGAGAAAATGCCGGAGAAGTACATCGTCATGGCAGAAGCATTAGAAGAACTTGAAGAGGCAGCGTGATATGAGACAAATTGAAAATCAAATATTTAGACCACTCGAAATGGGTGGGAAACTTTAGTAGATAAAAAGTTAAAAATTGGTTATAATCGAAAATTCTCAGGATGTGGAATCCCTTATTCTATTAGGTTTCCAACTAATTGAGTGCTTACTTTTATTCGATGATAAAGTTTTCTGTATGTATGTCGGTTTATCATGGGGATAATGCCGAGTTCTTTAGATTAGCATTGGTTAGTATTTCAAATCAAACATTGTTGCCAGATGAGATTGTACTGGTTGTGGATGGTCCTGTTAATAATGATATCAATAAGGTCATTGATGATTTCACCAAAATAACAATCCCATTTAGAGTTATTCGTTTGTCACATAATTGTGGACATGCCATAGCCAGACAGACGGGCTTGGATGCAGTGAACTTTGATTATGTAGCTTTGATGGATAGTGATGATATTTCTGAGCCTGACCGTTTTAAAAATCAGATAGAGTTTCTATATAACAATCCTGGAATAGATGTTTTAGGTGGCCAAATTGAAGAATTTATTGGGAATGTTAGTAATGTTGTTGGAAAAAGAGTTGTCCCTTTAGAGAATTCCGAAATAAAGGAATATATGAAAGGACGTTGTCCAATGAACTTAATGACTGTAGTGTTTAAGAAAAGTTCCGTTCTTAAAGTCGGAGGATTTGTGGATTGGTTTTGCGAGGAAGATTATTATTTATGGATTCGTATGGCATTAGCAGAGATGGAATTCTCAAATCTTCCCCATAGTTTGGTAAAAGTACGAGTGGGTAGTGAGATGTATGCTCGTCGGGGCGGAATGAAATACTTTAAGAGTGAAGAGGGAATCCAACGTTATATGCTTCAGCATCATCTGATCTCTTTTCCTCGATATCTGTATAATGTTACAGGCCGTTTTGTTATACAGGTGCTGATGCCTAATTGGTTGCGCGGCTTCGTGTTCCGTACTTTGTTTAGAAAATAGTTCGTATGTGGCTGAAATTTATATTTGATAGGGTTGTCTCTTTTGTCGGGCTATTGTTCTTATGGCCATTATTATTCTTGCTGGTCATATTGGTGAAGATAAAGATGCCGGGCGGGCCAGCTTTTTTTGTGCAGAAAAGAGTGGGGAGGAATGGCAAGTTATTCGACTGCCATAAGTTCCGTACCATGACAGTGAAGCATAATGGTTCGACGGTGAGCGTGGCTGGAGATAGGCGTATTACGCCATTCGGAGCTACGCTGCGGCATTATAAACTGGACGAACTTCCTGAATTGTGGGATGTACTCATTGGAAACATGAGTTTCGTTGGGCCACGGCCAGATGTGCCTGGATATGCGGATGCGCTGGAAGGTGATGATCGTGAGGTGTTGAAATTGAGACCAGGGATTACTGGACCAGCGACACTGAAGTACAGGCTAGAAGATGAAATGATTGCTGACTATGTGGTTAAGCAGCAGGCTGCTGGTGATTCCCGTCCCATGCAGGAGATTGCTGTTGAATATAATGACAAGGTCATCTATCCCGATAAGGTAAGAATCAATCGCTATTACCTACACCATTATTCTTTCATCAAGGATATACAGATGATCTTCTGTACTGTGTTGGGGAAGAAAATGATGTATGGTGGTGAAATCATATAGGGCAATGAGGAAATCTGAAAAAATACTGTTTGACTTGCTCCGATGTGAGTTGTGGGGAGATAAGTTTGATTTGGATGTTACACCTCAGGAAATAGGGGAGGTTCTAAAGGTGGCTAAGGCGCAAACAGTGTTTGGACTGGCTTTTAATGCGTTAGTGGCCAATCAGGTCAAATTAGATAAAAAGGTCCTGTTTAAAGCTATCGCCATTCAGAATAAAATCCGTCAGCAGAATGAATTCATCAATCAGGAAATGGTGGATTTCTTTAAGCAGATGGATGCCCACCAGATGGACTATCTGGTGATGAAAGGGCAGACGCTTGCCGTATTGTATCCTCATCCAGAAATGCGGATGTCGGGGGATGTGGATTTCCTAATCAAGGCTGATTATGAGAAAGTAAGAAAGAGTTTTGATTCGTTGTTTGCAATATCTTTGCCAACTTTAAATGCGTATGAAAAAGAAGCAGCTTTTGAAAGAAACGGTGTATTATATGAGTTGCATACTTATTTGATAACATTTGGAAGTTCTCAGAATAGTAAATATTGGGATCAGCTGATAGCAGACTGTTGGGCACAGCGTTATTATGTTGATATCTTGGATTCGAAGATCCGGATTTTGCCACCAACTCTTTATTCAGTGTATGTTTTCCTGCATCTCTTTTTCCATTTGATTCGTGAAGGTGTGGGATTGAGACAGTTCTGTGACTGGGCAGTCTTTTTGAATCATTACGCACAGGAGATAGATACCAATCTGCTACAGGAGATCTTAGTAAAACTGGATATGCTGCCAGCCTACCGGGCATTTGGTAGTATTGCTGTCAGTTTATTGGGCCTTCCTGCGGAACGTTTCCCGTTTGAATTGACAGAGAAAGATCAAAAATGGGTGCATAAAATTATGCAAGATGTGCTGAAAGGGGGCAATTTTGGAAAGCAGAATCACCAAGCGAAGGGGGTAGGGCTGAAGTTTAAGTTAGAAACAGCCTTGGTGAGTATTCGCAATGTCTTTGCGTATTATCCTTTGGCTCCCCGAGATTTGCGGAATTATCTAATTCGGTTGGTCAAAGGTAATATCGTCTTATATTTTAAAAAAGCGTTTGTGCGTTAGCTATTTTCAACTCATGAGGATATTTAAATTATTACGAGGAAAATGTTATTATTAAGGAGATTGAATCTGTTTAAAAGGCTGATGAACTGGTATTTCAGTAAGAGGGCGCTGCCGTATTGGTGCGTTCTCATTCTGGATTTTCTGCTTCTGATACTGGCGGGTATTCTGACATACTGGATATTTATCTACCGCAGAAAGTTCGGCTTCGACCAGTCGCTACTGTTGCAGACGCTCTTTATGTATGCGCTGCCGAGTATCATCGGTGCCAGAATGTTCCATACATATTCCGGTATTATCCGCTATTCAACGTTTGTGGATCTGACCCGCGTGGCGTATGCTAACCTGGTATCACTTTTAGTTGCCTATCCGATGCATTACTTTGTACACTCTCTGCCTGTAGAGTTGTTCTATCATCTGCATTTCAGGCATATCATCTTGATGTATCTGATTGCGACGGCCCTGATGTGGGGCGGGCGCGTGTTGGTAAAGACGCTGTTCGAAATGACAATGACGGATGCCAGGGCTCTGAGGGTCTTGATCTATGGGGCTATGGATGGTGGCATCGGCATGGCTAAGAGCATCCGTTCGCAGAATCCTAGGCACTTCATTGTCAAGGGCTTTATTGCCAGTGAGGCGACTTATAGCCATAAGCAGGTGATGGGCGAGAAGGTCTTCAGTGAGGCTGACGATTTAGGCAAGGTCATCGAGGACTACGAGATAGAGGGTATCCTGATTGCTCCCCAGAAGATGAAGGAGTTCCGTAATTCACCGGAGCTTCAGGATATGATTCTCAGTAAGGGCGTGAAGATCTTCATGGCACAGCAGGCCAAGGAGATGAGCGTCAAGGACGGTGAACTGGAGGAGGGCGCTGAAGCGGATTACCACTTGAAGGAGGTCAGCGTGGAGGACTTGCTGCCGCGTGACGAGATCAAAGTCGATATGAAGTCGATGGAGGAGCTGCTGAAGGGTACGAAGGTGCTGATTACGGGTTCTGCGGGTAGCATCGGTTCGGAGATGGTGCGTCAGGTGGCGGCCTTCAAACCGGCAAAGATGATGCTCATCGACCAGGCGGAGACACCGCAACACGACATCCGCCTGATGATGGCAAGGGACTTTCCGGACATCGATGCGGAGGTGGTGGTGACGAGCATCAGCCGTCAGCGCCGTATGGAGGAGATCTTCTGTACGTTCAGACCTGACTACGTGTTCCACGCTGCTGCCTATAAGCATGTGCCGATGATGGAGGATAATCCCTCAGAGGCGGTGCTGAACAATATCTGGGGTACGAAGATTATCGCTGACTATGCCGTGAAGTACGGGGTGAAGAAGTTCGTGATGATCTCGACGGACAAGGCTGTGAATCCGACGAACGTGATGGGATGCTCGAAGCGTATCTGTGAGATCTACGTGCAGAGTCTTGACCAGGCCATCAAGAACAAGAAGACACCGGAATACTTGCATCTGCTGAACAACAAGCAGAGTGCAGAGGCTGAGAAGCAGACCTACAGGACGCAGTTCGTGACGACGCGTTTTGGTAACGTGCTGGGGTCTAACGGCTCAGTGATCCCTCTGTTCAGGGAGCAGATCAGACGTGGCGGGCCTGTGACGGTGACGGACAAGCGTATCGTGCGGTTCTTCATGTTGATCCCGGAGGCCTGTAAGCTGGTGCTGGAGGCTGGTACTAAGGGTAACGGTGGCGAGATCTTTGTCTTCGACATGGGTAAGCCGGTGAAGATTGCGGATCTGGCCCAGCGAATGATCAACCTCTCAGGGGCACAGAACGTGAAGATCGTCTATACGGGCTTGCGTCCGGGTGAGAAGCTTTACGAGGAGGTGCTGAACGAACTGGAGGGTACGAAGCCAACGTTCCACGAGAAAATCCGTATCGCTGACGTACGTGAGTGTGACTTTGCGGACATCAGTCGGCAGGTGAACGAACTGGTGGAGATCTCGAAACACTATGACGACATGGAGACGGTGAAGAAGATGAAAGAGATTGTACCGGAATATAAGAGCAATAACTCTAAATACGAGGTGTTGGATAAATAATCATTAATAACTAATATGGCTGAAAGAAAAAGAATATATCTCTGTCTGGCGCACATGAGCGAGGACGGAATGGAACAGAAATACATCAAGGAGGCTTTTGATACGAACTGGGTGGTGCCCCTCGGGCCGAATGTGAATGGGTTTGAGAAGGATCTGGAAGACTTTGTAAGCAGCCTCTCCCCTGACCCCTCCCCAAAAGGGAAGGGGGAATCAATCAGCAAAAGGGTGGTGGCGCTGTCGTCGGGGACGGCGGCGGTGCATCTGGGGCTGTTGAACTGTGGCGTGAAGGCGGGAGATGAGGTGATTGTGCAGAGCTTTACGTTCTGTGCTTCGACGCACCCTGTGACGTATCTGGGGGCTACGCCGGTGCTGGTCGATTCTGAGCCGGATACGTGGAACATGGATCCGGAACTGCTGGAGGTGGCTATCAAAGACCGTATCGCCAAGACTGGGAAGGCGCCGAAGGCTATCGTGCCTGTAGCGCTCTACGGTATGCCATACAAGGCTGACCGTATCATGGAGATTGCCAATCAATATGGTATCCCCGTCGTAGAGGATGCGGCTGAAGGATTTGGCTCTCGCTATAAGGGACAGACGCTGGGTTCGTTTGGTAAGTATGGCGTACTGTCGTTCAATGGCAATAAGATGATTACAACGTCGGGGGGCGGTGCGCTGATTACTGAGGACGAAGACCACTGGCGCGAGATCATGATGTACGCTACGCAATATCGTGAGAGTTATCCTTACTATCAGCATGAGAAGATCGGGTATAACTACCGTATGTCGAATATCTGCGCTGGTATCGGACGTGGACAGATGACCGTGGTGAATGATCATCTGGCGCATCATAAGCATGTGCAGAAGATGTATGAGGAGTTGCTAAAGGATGTGCCTGGCGTGCATGTGCATTCGCAGCCCGATGAATGGTCAATGGTCAATGGTCAACGTTCAATGGTTTACGATAGTAACTATTGGTTGTGTACCATCACGATTGATCCTGAGGTGAAGGTGAAGGGTCAGGAGGATGCTTATAAGACCATCGTGACTGGGGCTGTCGGTGGGGCTGCTGGCGTTATCCATGCAGCAGAGTCGGCTCATACGGACTGTGAGCCTAATGCTAACGTGGAGGCCATGCGTGTGGCTCTCGACAAGGCGCAGATTGAGGCGCGTCCCGTCTGGAAGCCGATGCACAAGCAGCCGGTGTACTGTCGTACCAGTGAAAATGGAATGGTGAAGAGTGAAAAATTGCCTATTGGTGCAGAATGCTTAACTTACGACAATTCCGTGGCGTACGTGAATGGAGTGAGCGAGGCCATCTTCAAGATGGGTATGTGTTTGCCTGCTGGTCCTTGTGTCAGCGATGACGATGTGCGCTATATCGTAGAGACCATCAAAGCTGCGATTGAGCGAGCATAAAGCAACGTTTATTTTAGTTTTATCGAACGTAAGCAGGTTCGAGCAATACTCAAGGAGAATAGTATTGGATGAAAATATTAGTGACTGGGGCGAAGGGTTTCGTAGGTAAGAACCTATGTGCTCAACTGAATAACATTAAGGATGGGAAGGACAGAACACGGCCTGATCTGAACATCGACGCGGTCTATGAATATGACATAGACTCTACGCCTGAGGAATTGGAGCAGTGGTGTAAGGAGGCGGACTTCGTGTTTAACTTGGCGGGCGTGAACCGTCCGAAGGAGACTTCTGAGTTTATGGAAGGGAACTTCGGGTTTGCTTCGACTTTGCTGGATACGCTGAGAAAACATGGAAACAGATGTCCGGTGATGCTTTCGAGTTCGCAGCAGGCCTCGCTGACTGGGCGGTTTGGCAATAGCGAATATGGCCGCAGCAAGAAGGCAGGGGAAGACTTGTTCCTGGACTACGAAAGGGAGTTCTTGGCTGCGAATTTTACGAATGATACGAATGAAGGCCTGCGCCCAAGGGTGTTGATATATAGGTTCCCGAATCTGTTTGGTAAGTGGTGCCGACCGAATTATAACTCGGCGGTGGCGACTTTCTGTCATGCTGTCGCGAATGACCTGCCTTACACGGTGAATGATCCGAGTGTGGAACTGGAGCTGCTTTATATCGATGACCTCGTAGCAGAAATGCTGGATGCATTGGAAGGCAAAGAACACAGATGCGAGTTCAACGGCTTGGAAGTGGATACTGAACACCAAGACGCGGAGACACAGAGATTCAGATATTGCTATTGTCCGGTGACGCATCATGTGACGTTAGGGAGGATTGTGGAGCTGCTGCATGAGTTTGCGGAGCAGCCCAGGACGTTGATGATCCCGCAGATCCCGGCTGGCTCGTTTGAGAAGAAACTGTATTCAACGTATCTGTCGTATCTGCCGAAGGAGAAGGTGGCCTTCCCGCTGAAGATGAATGTGGATGACCGAGGCTCGTTTACGGAACTGGTACATACCCTGAACTGTGGACAGGTTTCGATAAATATCTCGAAGCCGGGCATTACGAAAGGACAGCATTGGCATCACACGAAGTGGGAGTTCTTTATCGTGGTCAGTGGTCATGGACTGATTCAGGAGCGCAGGCTGGGCTCGGATGAGGTGATTGAGTTTGAGGTCTCGGGTGACCATATCCAATGTATCCATATGTTACCGGGCTATACGCATAACATCATCAATCTGTCGGAAACGGAGAATCTGGTAACGGTGATGTACTGTAACGAGATCTTCGATCCAGCACATCCTGATACTTTCTTCGAGAAGGTGTAAGCGCTGCATATAGTTGTACCAGAGTGCAAAAAGCCGGCTGCGAATGATGACGCAGCCGGCTTTTTGATTATTCGGGGAAGATCGTCTTGAAGTCTATCTTCCTGGCGTAGAACTCTGCTCCTCCTTTGGTGAGATGGCGCGTGTCCTGACTGAAGAATTTCTTATCGGGGGTGAAGACTGCCACCTCTCCGTCTTTACCGACCAGCACCGGACTGAGTAAATCGATATACTTGTCTTGCCATTCTGCCTTCATCTCGTTGTTGACACGGATGAAATAGGGTTTGACCTTGATGGTCTGCAGGAAGTAGTCCGGGCGATGGCGGTTCTTGTAGATGATGCCGTTGCTCTCGCCGAAGTTCTTGGTGCCGATACCCCAGACTTCCGCACCGGGCTTGAGATTTGCCCAGACGTAGTCGGGAACATGATGCTTCCAGTTGTGAATGAACAAGTAGTCGGCCTGTCTGACACGCTCGAGATGCAGCTTGTCGAAATGTAAATCTTTGTCTTGGAAGAAGTAAGACAGGTTAATACGGTCGGCCATCGCTGACTCTAAGAGGATGTTGGCCCAGTCGCGGGCGAAACTGTTACCGACGACAAGGACATTCAGCTTGCCATTGGCGGCAGGGAAATCCTGGTCGTAGGAATAGATACGGTCCACGTATTCGCCATGCATATTCCTGTGGACATGGTCCATGCTGACATACAGCTCTGGTATGTCGCGAACGACACCGGCATGGAGATAGACACCCAGAGCTGCGGCGTTGATCAGGAGAAAGGCCGTCAAGGTGATGAGACGGGTGCGGAGCCCCACCTTGACCTTCTGCTCGACCCAATGATAGGTGAGGTAAGACAGGACAAAGACTGCCACTAAGAAGATCAGCACGAACAGGGGTGTCATCTCGTTGGAGACAAAGTAACGATAGAAGGCGAGGATGGGCTGGTGCCAGATGAAAATGCTGTAGCTCATCATGCCTAAAAGACAGAAGACCTTCGTCGGGATGAGTATCGTGAACAGTCGGCTCTCCTTGTTTGCTGATAGGAGTAGGAGGGTGGTGAGACCCACCGTCAGTGGCAACAGGGCCATTTTGGGGACAGTGCTGGCAACACTATTGATGACGAGCAACAGGAGGATGAGCGACAAACCACTGAGCCAGCGGCAGTCGTAAAGCCGCCCCTGACGGTGACTGATCCACATCCCGGCCAGTCCGCCACAAGCCAGTTCGAAGAACCGGTAATGGAGAAGATAGAACCGGTCACCCACTGTGGCTGCTGGATTCAGATAGCATACGAAAGATGCCATCGTCAGACCGATGATGGTCAGCGTGATGGCCTTGTCGAAATTGATGCGGCATCGGCTGGACAAGCCTTTCACCAACATGACGACTGGTGGCAATAACAGGTAGAACTCAAACAAGATGCCGATGTACCACGTGTGCATCAAGGCCTTGTAGTCGTTGACGATGTCCCAGTAGTCTGCTGTCGTGATGGCAGCAAGGATGTTGTTGGAGAAGAAATTGGTGGCCACGACAGAGCTGCTCAGATTCTCGTAGTCGTCGGGGAGCATACCCCAATAGCCGACCAACAGTGAGCAGGCTGATGCCAGCAGCAGGAGCGGCAAGAGTCTGACGATGCGCTTCTCGAGGAATGAACCATAGCGAAATCTGCCGTCGGCTACCTCACGGATAACTTTCGGCATGATGAGGAAACCATTGATGGCAAAGAAGACATCAACACCCAGATAGCCGCACTGCGAGATACCCATGTGGTAAAGCACAACGGCTATGATGGCAAAGCCTTTCAGCAGGTCAAGGTCGTCTCTGTAAAACTTTCCTGGCTGGTTCATTTCTGGTGTTTAGCGGATGAAGAGGAGTTCGCGGTATTTGGGGAGCGACCAGAGACCGTCTTCGACAATCATTTCGAGATGGTCGATCTCAGAGCGGATGGCCTCCATCTTCGGACAGACAGTGTCGTGGTAGGCGATAGCACGGTCGTGGATGCTCTGGATGCGATTGGCCACACGACGGGCCTCGGTGAGTTCCTCGACGAGCTGTTCGATGCGCTCGGTGCGCTCGGCAATCTCCGTGATAAGTTTCATGTTACGGGCAGAGAGACGGTTGGCCTCTTCGGCGGGGAACACATCCTTCATGCCCTGTACGTTCTTGATGAGCTGCGACTGGTAGTGGGTGGAGACGGGGATGATATGGTTCATCGACAGGTCGCCCATCACACGGGCCTCTATCTGGACGGTCTTCACGTAAGTCTCCCATTTCACCTCATTGCGGGCCTCGAGTTCCTTGCGGTTCATGACCTTCGTGGTCTCGAACATACGGACGCTGCTGTCGTCGAGGTAGTGCTCGATGATCTTCGGACAGGACTTCTCGACGTCGAGTCCACGACGGGCGGCTTCCTTGACCCAAGCCTCGCTGTAGCCATTGCCGTCGAAGCGGACAGGCTTGCAGGTGCGGATATCCTCACGGAGCACGTCGATGATGGCTGATACCTTATTATCTCCCTTGGCAATCTTGGCATCGACACGTGCCTTGAAGTCGAGGAGGGCTTCGGCCATCGCCGAGTTGAGGGCAATCATCGCTGAGGCGCAGTTGGCAGAAGAACCTGGTGCACGGAACTCGAAGCGATTGCCCGTAAAGGCAAAGGGTGAGGTGCGGTTGCGGTCGGTATTGTCGATGATGAGGTCGGGGATCTGGGGGAGAGCCTCCCCAAGCCCCTCCAAAAGGAGGGGATGATAGTCGCCCAACTGTTCCCAACTCTCTCTCCCTTCCTTTTGGAGGGGCAGGGGGAGGCTCTCGATATGGTCGAGGAGTTCGGTGAGTTGTTTGCCTAAAAACGACGAAATGATGGCGGGAGGCGCCTCGTTGCCACCCAGACGATGGGCATTGGTGGCACTGACAATCGAAGCCTTGAGGAGGCCATTATGACGCCAGACGGCCATGAGCGTCTCGACGATGAAGGTGACGAAGCGCAGATTCTCCTCTGGTGTCTTACCTGGCGCGTGGAGGAGGGCAGACTTGCCTTCTTTCCTTTCTGCCGTGAGACTCCAGTTGTTGTGCTTACCAGAACCGTTGATGCCGTCGAAGGGCTTTTCGTGGAGCAGGACGCGGAATCCGTGGTTACGGGCGACACGCTTCATGAGTGACATGAGAAGCATGTTGTGATCGACAGCGAGGTTGCACTCTTCGTAGATCGGGGCGAGTTCAAACTGATTGGGGGCCACCTCGTTGTGACGTGTCTTACAAGGGATGGCCAGTTCGAGGGCCTGTATCTCCAGATCTTTCATAAAGGCCTGTACACGATCGGGGATGGTGCCAAAGTAGTGGTCGTCCATCTGCTGGTTTTTCGCACTCTCATGACCCATCAGCGTGCGTCCTGTCATCAGCAGGTCTGGGCGTGCAGAGTAAAGACCTTCATCGACGAGGAAATACTCCTGCTCCCAGCCGAGGTTCACCTGTACCTTATGCACATCATTATAGAAATAGCTGCAGACGTCCTGTGCTGCCTTCGTGACGGCACGGATGGAACGGAGCAGGGGAGCCTTGTAGTCGAGCGCCTCGCCGGTATAGGCGATGAATATGGTGGGAATACAGAGTGTGTCGTCGATGATGAAGACGGGCGAGGTAGGATCCCAGGCCGAGTAGCCACGCGCCTCGAAGGTGTTGCGGATACCACCGTTGGGGAAAGATGAGGCATCAGGCTCCTGCTGGACGAGCAGTTTGCCACTGAAGGTCTCCATCATACCACCCTTGCCATCGTGCTCGACGAAGGCATCATGCTTCTCGGCCGTACCTTCTGTCAGTGGCTGGAACCAATGGGTGTAGTGGGTTGCCCCCATATCCTGGGCCCATTTCTTCATACCCTCAGCCACCGCATCAGCGATGCTGCGATCGAGACGGGCACCATTGTCGATGACATCGATGAGTTTTGTATAGACCTCAGCAGGGAGGTAACGATACATCTTCTCGCGGTTGAAAACGTATTTGCCGAAATACGCAGAGGGTCGTTCAGAGGGGGTCGGTACCTCCAGGGCCTTCTTCTTGAAGGCCTCTTCTACGACCTGGAATCTAAGTTGGTTTGACATATGGTTTGTATTGGTTGTTTGTTTGCGATCGTTAATCAATATATCTGCGAAGGATGTCGGTGTAGCGGTCAATGCGACGGTCGCGGAGGAAAGGCCACCAGCGGCGTACCTGTTCGGAGCGTGCGAGGTCCATCTCGATGACGATGCTCTCCTCGTCGTCGTCACAGGCTTCGTAGAGGATTTCGCCCTGCGGACCAGCTACGAAGGACGTGCCCCAGAACTGGATGCCGTTCGTCTGACCGGATGGATCTTGCTCCCATCCTACGCGGTTGACGGCGATGACAGGGAGACCATTGGCTACGGCATGACCGCGCATGACCGTCTGCCAGGCCTGTCGCTGGCGCTGTTGTTCCTCGGGGGTATCGTTGTCAGCATAGCCGATGGCCGTGGGGTAGATGAGCATATCGGCTCCCTGGAGGGCCATCAGACGGGCTGCCTCAGGATACCACTGATCCCAGCAGACCATCACACCCAGACGACCGACGCTGGTGTCGATGGGATGGAAACCGAGGTCGCCTGGCGTGAAGTAGAACTTCTCGTAGTAGGCGGGGTCGTCGGGGATGTGCATCTTACGGTAGATGCCAGCTATCGAACCGTCTTTTTCAAGGACGACGGCCGTGTTATGATAGAGACCAGGTGCCCGACGCTCAAAAAGGGAGGTAACGATGACAACGCCCAGCTCACGGGCCAGTTCGCCATAGAGCTGCGTCGAAGGACCGGGGATGGGTTCTGCGAGGTCGAAGTTATCGACATCTTCGGTCTGGCAGAAGTAGAGCGTGTTGTGCAGCTCTTGAAGGATGATGAGTTCGGCACCCCGTTGTGCGAGGTCTCTGATACCGTCGGACAGGTGCCTGATATTTTGCGCTACGTCAGCTGAGATGCTCAGCTGCAGGAATCCAATCTTTATATTCTTCATATCAAAGGAAATTGCATGGTACAACAATGGAGGGAGCCGTGCTGGCGGATGACGGCACGACAGTCGATGGGGACGATCTCCCTGCCTGGGAAGGCCTGAGCGATGAGGCGGAGAGCCTCTGCGTCGAGGTCGGGCTGGTCGTAGGTCGGACAGAGCACAGCCCTGTTGATGACGAGGAAATTGGCGTAGGTCGCTGGCAGACGGTCGTGTTCGCCTTCTGCGTTGAAATCACTTTCGTAGATAGGTCTGGGCATGGGGAGCTTGAGCAGACGGTAGGGTTGTCCCTGAAGTGTGCGGAAGGTGCGCAACTGCGCCTCCATCAGGTGGAGTTCCTCGTATTGCGGGTCATCAGGATCGTCGCACCCTACATATAATAAGGTGTCGTCGGGACAGATGCGCACCAGTGTGTCGATATGTCCGTCGGTATCATCTCCTATCAAATTGCCATGATCGATCCAGAGAATGCGTTCCGCATGGAGTTCGTGTTTCAAACGGGCCTCGATCTCTGCCTGTGAGAGCGGTTGGTTACGGTGAGGTGCCATCAGACAGCCTGAAGTGGTGAAGACCGTACCTCGGCCGTCGCTCTCGATGGCGCCCCCCTCCAGTACGAAGTCAAGACAACTGACATAGTCGCCTGCGAGCGCCTGGGCGTCGTAGAGCTGTTGGTTGAGGGCGTTGTCG
>Ga0256407_10001968_pt1 | contig 40861 bp, 29 predicted proteins | sample RumenRJG_04DNA_FD_193489 | JGI IMG/M metagenome (GOLD analysis project Ga0256407, IMG submission 193489) | Bovine rumen microbial communities from Lethbridge, Alberta, Canada - RJG_04 | ecosystem: Host-associated > Mammals > Digestive system > Stomach > Rumen | place: Canada: Alberta... | reverse complement strand
TTAAGTGCCATAGTGGGCGCACCCACTCTCACACTGTTGCGCTGGTTTTTATGAATAATAAATATGATATATATATATGAGTAAACTAAACCCAACAATGAAATCTCACTCGTCCCTGTTTGATCACGAACGATTAGCAGGGGGATTTGGAGTGAATGCCTCAAAAGAGGAGAATATCCAGCTCCTTAGAAGAGCGACACTTGCAAATCTTCTTTGGGAAGATGTTGCATATATGGATGGGATGAGAGTCGCTGACGAAATTAAACGACTCATTCCACTCTGTACTCCAAATGACGTACTCGACTTGGCTATTGAGGCAAGAACGAAGCAAAAACTGCGTCATATACCATTGTTCATTGCTGTGGAGATGTGTAAGTATGATGGGCATCGTCAACTGGTCAGTAAGCTTCTACCTAAGATTATCACACGGGCTGATATGCTGACCGACTTTCTTGCACTGTACTGGCATGATGGAAAAGTAACAGTATGCAATCAGGCTCGTAAAGGGCTTGCAGAGTCGTTCTACAATTTTGATGAGTATCAGTTTGCCAAATACGACCGCGATGCCAAAATCAAAATTCGTGACGTGATGTTTCTTGCTCACCCCAAAGCTCGCAACGAAGAAGAGCAGGAACTATTCAGAAAGATTGCCAATCGTGAACTCGCAACACCAGATACATGGGAAGTTGCCCTTTCTGCAGGTGAGAATAAGAAGTACACATGGGAAAGAATGATTGAAGAGAAGAAACTTGGGGCGCTTGCAACCCTTCGCAACATTTCCAACATGATGAAAGCTGGGGTAGGTAAAAATATGATTAGTGATGCCATTAAGAATTTACATAGCACAATGCTTTTACCTCTTGACTTTTACAAGTCGGCTAAGATAAACAGAGAGTTTTGTTCTGATATTGAAAAGACAATGCTGGCAACGTATACCAATTTGCCCAAGATACCAGGCAAAACCTTGTTTATTGTTGATGCTTCAGGTTCTATGACATTCAAAATCAGCAATAATAGTACTCTTACTAGGATGGAAGTTGCAGGAGTTATGGCAATGCTGGCCTCAATACAATGCGAAGACTTTGAATTAGTTGTTACTGCTGGCAATGACAGCCTACGGAAGCACGCATCCAAATGGATACAATACCCAGAGAAGGGTTTTGCAATGGTTCGAGCAATACCAAATGCAAATGTTGGTAGTGGAGGAATTTTCACACGTCAGTGTCTTGAGTGGTGTAAAGAGGAATTTGCCGATACAGAGTTTGACCGTATTATTGTATTCTCAGATTCGCAGGATTGTGACTTCCCAGACAAGCGTATACCCAAACCTTTTGGCAAACGCAACTATATTTGTGATGTGTCAGCGCATACGAAAGGAATAAACTATAAAGGCGTCTGGACTGCAGAGATAAGTGGATGGTCTGAGCATTTCCTCACCTACATAGCAGCATACGAGGGTTTAGAGAACTCGTTTGAAAACTAGCAAGAATTGGCAGTTGCCGTAGCAACGGGTTACTTCGGATTGTTTAGATACCAGCTCATACCCATCGCGATTGTTGCACTGCCTTCTTTATACAATCGGTTGCCGTAGCATAGTCATACTTCGAAGGAGCATGGTGCAAATGGCAATATGCAGGTTCCATATATGTACAGAGGCAATCATACAGCCAAGCCGCAAGCGGCTGGTGGAGCCATAAGAAAACCCTTTCATATCCCAGGCTTACACCGGGAGCCGAGCAGAAATGCAGGTAGGGCTGAGTCTATGCAATTGTTGCACCGATTGTTATTATAAATAGACGCCAAAGGATCCAAACCATTCCGTCGATTATCTGGTTATGGACAGGAACGTTTTTCTTCTCCAAAGCGTTCACAATGTATAATTTTGAGGGAGTCATACACTCCTAAAAAGCAAAACGAAATGATATGGATAAATACGTTTATAATTATGATGAGTGGCTAAGTGGACATGCAAAGCGCAAAACCATGATGGAAAAGCTGGAGCGAAGTTTGGTTCCATTTGACATATTTGAAGCTATTTGTATGGTGAACGACAAACAGCCTCGGTCAGGAGAAGTAGTTGTTGGAGAAAATACTTACCACTATGAAATAGCATACGACTACAACTGTATTGGTCATGATGTTTATGACGCCTCGCTAACTGTCGTTTCGCTAAAAGACAAATGGACGAATTTGCTGATGGGGTATAACAAGTTTAAAGTCGTTATGAATCATCAGAATATCAAGACCATCTATTCCGACCATGAAGACTATTTCCAACAGATAATTGACATGTTTGAGAGAGATGATTATGCAGGCCTATATACTAATCGTTCTGCATACATCAACAATCTGTTGGCACGATACATCCTTCTGAGGCTTTTGGAGTTACATCGGCCGGATCTGCAACTGTTAGTAAGCGTCAAAACGAAAGAGGATGGTGCCATCTCAGTTCTTGCTGCAGATGCCAATCGTAACGAATGGTTGATGTATGCTTTCAGTAAGCGGGAGGCTATGGAAATAGCTCACAGGCTGGATGGATGCTGCAAGAGTCTGACCATTATATACTTCTTCAATCAAGACTTTGAGAAGGATGGCAATACCATTGGCTACGATTCTGGGTGTACACGCATATTGTCTGCCAGAGTCTGGATGATGAGTTTACCGATGGAAACTATGGAGAGAAGGCTCATAGAAAAGCGTATGCTTACGCTTGTCAGCTTGCTATACAATGAACATCTCGACTGGCATTTTGATAGAATCGAGCGTGTAGCCACCAATCCCCCACTCTACGGCTCCCACATGAAAGAGCAAAAGAAAGCACTCAAAGAGAAGAGGAAAAAGAAAAGCACCAACGTTAAACAAGGACTACCTTGGTATCAGAAGATAACAAGGACACTCCTTGAGGATGCGCTTAATGTGCTTGGAGATGAACCGAAATCACATGCTGACATATTCCATTTCCTCTGTGCTGCTAATATTGTCAATGCACATGTCAACCATTGTAATCACAGCATCAATTTCTCAATGAAACAGGTAAATCGTATGTTTCAGGCCAAGCAGCAGATCTTCAAATGTCTGATTAGATTGGCTGAGGAACGTAATCCCAACGTAACAATCTCTGTCAGTGCTCTACCAGCAATACTCGTCAACATGAAGGTTGAAAGGCATAATTTCCAGATCAGTTTCCGAGGTATGACACGAGAGGTCTTGGAAAGGGTCATCAGTAGTGGAGTCAATAGTAACGGCCACTTTGAAGGGCATTTCCTGCAGCCTATTGCCACTGCCCTCTATCAATATTCATATATGCTGAGGTGGAAAGGATTAGCAAAAGTACAAGATGTCGTAGAAGACCAATACATCGAAGAGCATCCGAAGCCTAAACAAGGTAGGTGAAGTTTTGGTAAAACAGAATGGAGGCCGGAATCGGATGAGTGGTTTTCGTTTGTTACTCTTGTGCGAAATTCAGAAAGATGCTGCCCTGATGGAAGCATCTTTCAGTTTAATTATGTTTTTATGGTTCCTATTATATCGTCCAGTATAAAATGTCATAATAACAATCTCCTTTTCTTGCAACAATGACCTCATCATCGTCGTCTTCCATTTTCCATACTTCCTGAATAGGCTGAATGAAGATTTGGTCGTATTCAGGCTGACAATAGTTATGGTAAAAGGTTGAATCATTACTCCACCACCAGCCCCATTTCCCGTCTTTGGTAAACAAAGCGAGGTCCCAACCTGGAACATAGTAAACGGCATCCATTTCGACTGGGACGGCAATGTTTATACAAGCTTTCCCATATCCATAGTTTGCTATTCCTTGCTGCCCTTCTTTTATGAGTATATAGTAGTGAGGAGATCCTGGCATTCTGAATATGAAATCGTACTCAAAAGGCAATAATACTTCATTTTTGCTATCAACCAACCCCCATTTCCCATTTTTCTTAACCGGAAAGAAACTCATATAGAAGAACTCATGCTCGTCGTACGTAAAGCATATGTCATCGTATTCAGGATTCAATGCTATGGCCTCTTCTACGGAACGCATTCCAACTTTCCCGTCTTCTATGATTCGAAAATCAATATAACCTTTATCCTTCCAGTATTCCCTAATCTTTTCACCTAGCGGGAACAGCTCTTCGTTGTAAAGTTTCATAGGCGTCCCCCTATTCTCTTTTTCTAACTGGGCTATTTCCCGATGGAGCATGGCATACTTTTCCATCATGTCCTCTATCTCACCGATTTGAGACAGAGACAAATGGTGAGCAAGGGCTTTGTCCTTCAGTTCTTGCCACACTTCAAGACATGTCTGATAGTCAGAATGCCATCCTTTCAACCAGGATGGAATAGAAATTTCCTTTTTCGTTGTTAATTCGTTCATTTGTCAATGCTAATTATTCATTAAAGTCATGCAAAATGTTTCCCTTTTACGGCCATATTAAGTTTCTTTGTATAAGCGTTGTAAGTCGGATCATCTGCTCCCTTAACCATGCGTAGAAAGTTGAGTTTCCCACGTACGACATTTATGTCATGCATGGTGGGGACTTCCTGATATCTGATCTTATGTATCAATACTCTGAGATTCTTTATATACTTTCGACTGACATTCGTTTTCTGAACAACGGTTAAGCCTGTGACTTCTTGTCTGGAACCGCGTTTCTGCAGACGGGTCTTTTTGGGATTGATAGTGAAATGGCATTCTGCGATGATACGATTCAACTCTTCCATGAATGCACCATCTTTCTGATATACGTTATGATTACTACTGAACGTAATGTCATCGGCATAACGGGTGTATGTGAGATGAAATCTGCGAGCAAGACCAGACAGTCTGTTGTCAAGTGTCATAGCGCAAATATTTGATATGACGGGAGATGTCGGTGCTCCTTGTGGAACTACATTAACGACGTGATGGTCATTAACCATTGGATAAGTACAAATAGATGCGATATCCCGTGCCACCAATGGCGCTATTCCCAGCTTCACAAGGTTATGTTCCACCATATTTGCTGTGATGCTGGTGAAGAAATCAGATAGGTCGAGATTGAGAACGTAGTTCTGTCCTATATGCTGACTGGCATTCTCCACAATTGACCTTCCTGATACGAATGCCATTGCTTCTGGAGTTGGAATATATAGCTCCGAGAGCATAAAAGCGAGCGTTAGCATGACATCCTTCAATTCACCATCTGGGGCAGTAATAGTACGTACACCACCTGATTTCTTGGGAATATGAAACTGTCGGTATGAATCTCGCCTGACACCGACAAAGGTGTAATAATGAAGGCGTATAACAGACATGGGATTGCTGATGGCCAGTCCTGAAACGTACGGGCCGATTTCATTGATGCTGGAACATAGATCCTCCATGGAACCCGTCGCAATGTGGCATCGCAGATAATCACGCAATTCTTCTGTCATCGTTTACTCTAAAACACCCCATGATTCCAGTACAACTTCCTGAAACGGATTCAAGTTTGTGAGCAACGAGCGCAGCTCCTTTGCTATACTAAAGCGAGTGTCTCACAGAGACCGAGGTTTAGCTCACGCAAAGGACAAGCGAGTGCGAGCAAGGCGCAGAATCCGGTAACAAACTTTCTTGTTGGCCAGCTTTTGACTGCCAACATCTGCCGATGGCAGCAGACGCAGCAAGAGATAGCTCTCGCAATTCAAGTGTACTGGTTGACTCACAGGATGTATTCATTATTGTTCTATTTCTGCTTGCAAAAGTACACATAAAATCCCGAACGAATAATCTATTTATACGTATATCAAGCACTAATGGGCTTTTCGAATGGTGATAAATTCTACCGAATGCTGATTATACCATTCTTCTTCAAGTTGCTCGATTGGAATACAAATGACAATTGGAGATTTCTGCACAAGCTCATCTAGTAACTCTATTGGGATTGTGCTTATTTCCATTCGGGTCTCATCTTCAAACTCTATGCCGCCCCATTCCATGGAAGAGTCGTTACAAATGTAACAATTCCTGCCATCATTCAATTGAATATTATTTTCGGAACCATCAATATCCAAAAACTCATAAGCGCGGTATGTTTCACCAGGAGCAATACGAGCATGTATGAATTCCCCCTCACCTCCCCAGTCGCCTGAATTGGTGAATGGCAGATTGTAATCTTCATCAATGGCACAGGTGTCATCACACCATTCATCATTAATGCAGTACCTGTAACAATCTTCAAGCGTAAAAGAACGTACTTGCTCCAGTGTGTATGTTTCTTTATTGAACAAGAAGAAATACGACTGATTCTTATCTAATGATTCCATAGTCAAAATTGTCAAATTACGAAAGTTCCCATCCGTAGAAATCCTCTACATCTTCATAGTCTTCACCTTCTGATTTCTCGTGCTCAGTATTATCGAAGACCGCACAGAGTAGCTTGTAAGCTTCCTTCTTTTCAATTTCATCATCTGAAACACGCACTTTTTTGGTAATATCGTTACTGATAAGATTCAATTCCATTTCATACCTACCGGTAAGTCTCAAGCTCTCGACTTGCCAATATTCGTCATCGAGCAATATGGTTGGCATTTTATCAGGATTGGTTGAGTCAAATTTCAACTCCTCGTTTCCTGTATATGATTGGTCACCTATAAGAATAGAAATGCCAAAGAAGCACTCGTTTGTATCTCGGTCATCCCAGATTAAGAAATTCTCTTTAATGGAATCTTCTTCAACAATGATTCTGCGGGTTTCGTCCAGAACTTTGCCAAGAAGGTTGAGCCCTTTCCACTTAGTCTCGTTGTCTATATCTGGATTACTCTCATACATGCGTACACCCCACACCTTATCGTAAGGAGAGGCTTCCACAAAACCATGTCCCTTATATTCCGGGGATAGAAGAAGTTGTTTCAAGTCTTCGTTTTGGCTGAACTTGGCGACATTGGCTTTAAGCATGATTTGGTAACGCTTATCCTTCCAAACCTGTTCGTCATAGTTCTGCACCTTACGGCCAAGAGCCTTTACCTTTTTGGGATCGCCATTAGCGAGGATTTGCTTGGCAATTTCTTCATCACCAAAGACAATGGCCTTCATATACATGAAATACTGTTCAGTGTTAAAGAAGTGACACGTTACGCCGTTCACTTCAATGTCAAATTCTGCTGGATGCCAATTGCTGGGCCATTCATTCCAGAAACATACGTGTTTATCTGTTACTTTCATATCTGTATTTATTTGATGTCAACGCAATCTTTGTATTTCCCATGCAAATACCCTCGTTGTGACTCGTTATAAATACCCTTCCACATTCCAGACAGTTTCAGTTCATCCACAACCGACTGTAAGGCATCGCTTGCCTCTTTGGGCAAACCTCCCTTCTTTTGGACTTTCGTTTTGCCATATTGCTCAGTCAATTCGTTTAGGAATATGACTAACTTCATTGCACGGTCATAGTCATCACGGTTGAAAATATCCGGCACGCTGAACGAAACGACTTGGTCATTTATTGCCGGCACAACAAAAAGGTCTGCCGAGTTATAATAGCCCCTTACATGAATGAATCTGCATACGACTCCATACTCTTTCTTGTATTCCCGGAGTAAAGCCCGCTTTTCTTCGAATACGGCTTGTTTCTTAGCTTGCAATTTAGGCTTTGTCACTTTTTCATAGCGCTCTCTGGCTGCTTGTCTCTTTTTAAGTTCCTTTAGCTCCTTCTTGCTATGATTAACCGTTTCTTCCCATTTCAAAGTCAACTGTTCGTCTATGGCCGAATCAGGGCTGTCCGGATTCAAAAACTTGTAAAAATCTCGACCCGTTTTAAAGAAATCATGATGAATCTTCTCATAGTTTCTTTCACTCATGATCATCTCTTTCAACAATTCAATAATATCATAGTACTTTGTGCGGAAATTGACCTTCATCCGCTCCTTTGTTTGAATTTCTTTGAAGATGACCATTCTCCTCTGAATTTCTTCCTCTAACCAACTGTCGGAGCAATAGCGTTCTACCAGATATTCAGCTACAATATCAGCAGGCGTATGGATAAAGTCCAAGAATCGTCGGGTATTGTTGTTGTCGTACAGAAACGAATGGCCCATTTGACTGGAAGAAATAGTACAAGGTTGTCCATCCAATTCTATCTGAGCTTTATTATCATCTATTACGTTGAGTTTTTCCAGAGGGAAGCCTAACCTTTGCAGGGCCTCTACAAGATCTTTGGCCGAAGTATGTAGACTCTTATCAACATCCGTCAGCATCTTGATGGCATGTTGCCCTCCATACCGCTGGATTTGGTTCGAGATGAAACTACGGACCTCATCATCTGAACTGTCCCATAGTGAACGGAAACTATCAGTGACCACTTTTGTTTTTAATTCTTGGTATGTCATACTGACCTCAATAGCTATTTTTGTTTTATGCTGACAAATTTATGAAAAAAACTCCAATAATTCTCAGAATGACCTAAAAAAATGGCTATTTGCGCTATATTTTCCCCGTTTCTTAGGAAAATTCAAATAAAATTTGTAATTTTGCCCAATAAGAAATCGAAAAACTATAATAGTAAGGTATATGGCAACAGAACCTATGAAGAGATTAACGATTGTCTATAGCCCACATTATGATGGAGAGGTGTATTTAGGTGATGCACCCAAAGCAATGGGTACTATTTATGTTGGCAATATGGGGTTGATGGCTTTCCTCGAACAACGTGCTGGTATTCACTACAATATTAAGTCAGACGTAGAACGGGAAGCGGATTATCGCAATGCCATAACCTCTTTTCTGACGGACAAGAAAGAGGTCGATGACGTATTCTTCAGCGGCGCTGTAAAGGTTGATCCTTTTGGAGTAGCCCGCAAGCTACTGAAGTGGCGCGACAGTTTGATCATGGCTGGATGGGACGGCACCTGCTCAGATGAGAACTGCAGCAAGCTTGTTGCCCTTTCTGAGATAGAGCAATATTTCCAGTCTTCAGGATCGGCAGACTGCTGGCGTAAACTTTACGAAGAATACCATCGGAGAGATGTCCTTCATGGCATGGTCGAGAAGATCCGTTATGACTCTACCCAAATGGATATCCCATTCCTGATAAAAGAGACTTTGAGTGCTATATTCCACCAAGGAGAAGTACAATTTGAGTCAAACTGCTGTCAGCAGGATATGGATGTCAGCAAAATCAAGCTGTTGGAGTTCCATGATGTGAACGATGCCTATGAATGGATTGCCCAAATTAAGGAATTACCAGAAGACACCGTAATAGTAAATCGTGACAACATAAGGTTGAATCACACCTTCTACACTTGGAATATGCCGATGGTAGGTGCCACACTCATGCAGAGCAACCCCCAGTTGCTACAACTATTCAAGCTAAGCATGAGTATCTTCTCTCGTCCGCTGAATATTCATAACCTATTATCATACTTACAACTCCCCATGAGTCCGATTCCCAGCGGTCTGCGCTATAAACTTGCTAAAATCCTGCTAAGAAATGGAGGCTTTGGCGAGAAGAAGAAGCGTGACGACGATGAATGCCGCGATGACTGGGACGAAGCAATTGCCACTTACGAGTTTAAGAATAAGGAGGGAAAGGTAACTCCACAAGCCCGAGCCAAGAAACTCTCTCTGCTGAATCCTATCAGGGCAGATTATGGGGATGGGTTAGCAAAAACGGAAATAGTCTCTTATATCAAGAGCATCCTTGATTGGATCAATGGCTTCAATGCCGATGATGACCTCCCACAAGAAAGAAAGCACCAACTGACAGAATTGAAGAGCCTGTTACAATCATTACAGACTTCCTTGAATTCAGAGAAGGATGTCATGACATATGCGGATATCGAGAAACTGATTCTACAGATATATCGCCCGATGAACTATCAACTTCAGCAGGCTGAAAAGGGATCGCTGAATGTAATCCGTGACATACGCTCTATGGCAAAACCCGCCAAGACCCTGATTTGGCTGGACTGTCAACAGGAAGATGTGGAAGCGGACCCATATGATTTTCTCAGCGCTGAGGAACATGCCTATCTTGCATCAAAAGGTGCTGTCATCCCTGACTTTGCTCAACACTTGGAGTATGCCAGATTTGAGAAAATATACAAATTGAACCTGGTAGAACAAGTAATCCTCGTGAAGAGCTTCTATGATGGTACTACAAGACTGGGCGAACACTCCATTGTTGCAGAGGCGAACTATATGAGCAAGAAAGAACTGCCTAAGGTAAAACCGCAAGAGCTGTTCCCAATGAAGGAGGCTAAGAAGGAAACGGGTTCTATCGATGTCTATCAACCAGAACTGGCCTATGAAATAGGACCCGTGAACTACAAAGGAAGGAAAGAAAGTAACACATCCATTGATACACTGATAAACTACCCGTTTAACTATGTGATGGATTATGTGGCCTTACTACCAACACCAGACGATGACCAACTAAAGAATCCTCATACTACGATTGGACTTGTTGCTCACCATTTCTTCCAGCATGTCATCGAAGATAGCCACCATGACCTGACTGAGATGAGAAGGCTGACTGAGGAAGAGTTTGACAAGAGACTGGAAACGGCGATTGATGTAACAGGCCTGATATTACGGCTGGATGAAAATGCGACGGCTTTGAACAACTTCCGGAGCCATCTGCGAGAAAGCATGATGGCGCTCATTGATATTATGGAGAAGAAGGAACTGACACCTGTTGGGTGTGAGATTGACTTCCCCGAAAAGAAAGAAGATGCGCTAGATTTAGATGAGATCGGCCGCTTTGGAGCAAGAATTGACTTCGTACTCAAGAACAAAAATGACCAATATGTGATTTTTGACTTCAAATGGAGCTATAGCAATAGATTTGCTGAAAAATTGAAGGAAGATTTGTCGATACAGCTGGAACTCTATCGCCAATCTGTTATGGCAACCTACCCAGATAAGACCGTAGCAGGTGTCGGCTATTACATGATGCCGAAAAAGCAGTTGATTACAACTGATTTTGATGAAATAGCGGATATGAGCCTAATTAAACACATTGACAAACCTGCAGTAACCGTTACCTTAGGGAAAAGGATACAGCATTCCTATGATTTCAGGATCAAGGAGATTCAGAAAGGGCATATTGAGGAAGCCGAGACTATGGATATCTACAAAGTTGAAGACTGCTATTACACTCATCAGGAAGATGCAAACAAGGAAATGTGTCCATTAGCTGTGGAGATTAAGGAAGAAGGCAAGAAAAATGCTAAGGAGATAGTGTCAATTACTAAGAAATCAGAATACATTTTCCGACCTTCGAAGAAACCTTCTTTTGACGACAACAAGAAAGAACCGTCAGAAACCCCAACATCACACCCCGTACTTAAAGGCAGACTAAAATGAGGAATGTAACCTATATCAATGCAGGTGCAGGATCTGGAAAGACCTATACCCTGACAAAAAAACTGGCAGAGAAACTGTCGGAGAAAGACGAGCATGGTAAATCTGTAATCATGCCTTCACAGGTGATTCTGACTACATTCACTGAACTTGCTGCTGCTGAATTCAGAGAAAAGGCCAGAGTCCAGATTCTGGAGAAGGGGAATTTCAGTGCGGCGGCACAAATGGACAGTGCAGCAATAGGTACTGTACATTCTGTGGCTTTGCAGTTTATTAAGAAATTCTGGTATCTGCTGGATTATGGCGCAGACATCAAGACTATCTCCGAAAGAGATGAAGATTTCTATATGAGCCAATCACTGGCACGTATTGTTGCCAGAAAAGAGAATAAAGTTCATCTGGATAACTTCCGGCGTTTCCGTGATTACTATGATATCTGCGGTGATTACAGTCATCCTGACTATCTCTTCTGGCAGAAATGCCTCAATGATGTAGTTGAAAAGATGGAATACTATGAGGTCAATGAAGTAGATGTTAGCATAGAAAAAAGCCTTGAAACACTGAAAAGTATTTATGACGGCAAAAGGGTGACAACAGAAACCTTGAAGAATTTGATGGACTATCTGAAGAAGTATTATGCCTATCTACAGAATTTAACCACCAGTGACGCAAAAAAGCAGGTAAAAAAGATAAAGCCTATTTTACTAAGCTGTCATCATGTCAGTGACCTTTATCCGCTTCAGAAACTCACTCCTGCGGGAGGTGCCACCAAAATAGAAAGCAATTGCCCGGGCTTTACGGAATTTAAGAATACATTGTGTGAAGCAACAATTTCCCAGTCGGAGATGGATATTCTGGAACCATTCGTCAAATCCATTTTCACGCTGGCAAAAGAGTGGCGCGACGATTACAAAACATATAAGAAGCAAAACCATATCATCTCCTATAATGATATGGAACAGTTGTTCTTGAAACTCATCACGACAGAGAAAGAAGTCCAGGACTATGTAAAGTCGCATTATCGACTCATCATGGTGGATGAATTCCAAGATTCCAATCCAATTCAGCTAAAGATATTCAACAAACTCTCGGAACTAATCGCAGAAAAAGATGGCCATTCTTATTGGGTAGGTGATCCTAAACAGGCTATCTATGGCTTCCGTGGAGCAGATACCGATTTGGTTAATTCAGTAGCTACACGATTCAAATTCTATAATGATGACCAAATTCATCCTGAGGAAGGCGATAATCATCTTGGATCAGGACGACTCATTGAGAGTTGGAGGTCGAGAAAGGATTTGGTGGAGCTGGTCAATGACACTTTCTACAATTCTTTCAAGGAAGAAGATAAACTTAACGAATTATGTATTACCCTGGAACCTCATTTCAAAAACGACACACTAGGAAGAAAAGCTATTGTGCATTGGGAGTGTAACGAAAGCAATAAGACTAACGCCGCATTGGCTTTGGCCTGTAAAGTAAAGGAAGTTCTTGGGTCGAAGATAGAGGTACATAGAGACAAGCAGGACGAACCTTCCGTGGAAATAGAACCCCGGAATATTGCCATCCTTGCCAGGACAGGAGCAGATATCAAGAGTATCGTAAAAGCCCTGAGGAAAATAGGTGTCCCGGTGGCAGAACCAGAAGACGCCATCATGCAACGTATTGAAGTTCAATTGGTGGTAACGCTCTTACAGTATATGCAGAATCCCAGGAGTAAACATGCCATTGCCGATATTCTAAGACTCTTATGTGGAGTGAAAACAGCAGATATCCTGAAGGACAGAATCAGTTATGTCTCTGCCAACATAAAAGAGAAGGAAGAATGGGATGACTGGAAGAATGATGATGAAGTGATTCATGAACTACTGGAGAAAACTGAACGATTCAAACATTTGTCAATCCCCGAAATCGTCAGAGGATTGATCTATGAATGTGATATTCCCGCACTGACGGCCAGATGGGGAGACGAACACATCAGGAAACAAAACCTATCTACGTTACAGCATTTGGCAGATGACTATGATGAGATGTGCGTACAGATGGGGCTTGGAACCTCTATCAGCGGTTTTATCTACTATCTGAACAGTGTAGAGCCTGACAAGGAGAAAGATAACCAGTCGAATACTGTTAAAGTGTTTACATATCATGGCTCAAAAGGACTTGAATGGCCAATGGTTATTATGCATGGCTTGGAAAAAAACTCACTCGAACCCAACGACTTTATCTACAAATCGGTAATGAAAGTAAGAGAGTTTGTATTGAGTGACAAGTCCACTGATGACGAGCCTTTTGCAAAAGAATACTATCTGCACTTCTACCCGAATGTCCTCAAGGGGAGCAGTAGCAACGTTCCAGATACCTTACGTGACAAAATAGTTGAAACAGAACTTTACAAGACATTGAAGGCAAAGACCAAGAGTGAAGAACGTAGGTTACTCTATGTAGGTATGACCAGAGCAAAAGACTACCTATATACTTTTGGATATAAGGGGAAATATGATTGGCTTGAGAATGTAGGGGTAAACAATCCGACTAAGGATAATGTATGGGGCAATGAAGGGCACAGACCTCTCGTAGAGGACGTGACGAAGCCAGAAGAAGATATGAAAGCTGCTACAGGCCTGAAATATGAACTGATAGTCAAACCTTCAGAGCATAACTTATTCGAGAAACGCTATCTTGCCCCATCGAAAATAGACAGTTTCAAAGGTTATTCTTCCCATATTGCCTGGAAAGAGAGAGGCAATAGACTGGAGGATAACGACTGGGGTAAAGACTATGCAACAATTGGATCGTGCATTCATGACATATTTGCCGTATATCGGCCCGATACAATGGATGAGAACCATATTGCAGCCGTCAATATCATTGGCGGATATGGCCTGGCAGATAAGATGGCAGGACATGCAAATGCTTTACTTGGTTCAGCCAAGTGGCTTTATGAAACCCTACAAAACCATTTCCCCCAGACTGATGATGATGAAAGACTTACTGAATATCCATTCCAATTAACACTGGAGTCCGGACAGACGGTACGAGGTGAGATGGATTTGCTATGGTTCTATACGGATGAGAAAGGGAAACACTGTGTATTGGTTGATTACAAATCGTATGAGGGCTTCGATATGAACGAACACACTCGGAAATACTATCCTCAGTTGTCAGCCTACGCAGCAGCCTTGCGTCATGAAGGTATAGATGTTACTCATGCACTCCTCTATTATCCTGTACATGAAGTAATACATGAACTGCAAAGGGACTAATGATGAATCAGTCCCTTTGCACCTATATATGAAACACTTTGAGAAGCAACCCGCTGCGCCTCTTCGAGGCAGTGGGTGACGTTTGGCAGATGGATTCTGTCAAACGTCAGCATGCGGTGATGCCCCATCTCATGGATGAAGGCCGAGGTTGTCCAGTCACCGGCACCTTCGCCATCCACAGCATGTGGGTTGTGTTCAGGAGGAATTGTTATCCAACCCTCTGCACGAAGCTTGAAACGAAGGCCCTTCTCGCTCATTGTCTGAATGAAGAGTTTGTTAGTAAAACCTTCAGTGAACGAGACATCAGGATGCTTCTCGTTCGAGAATTTCACGATGTCACTGGCTGCTACAGCACGGAGGAAGTTACGGTCTACAGGCTCTTCGGTTCATAATACACCAGCACCCCACGCTCATGGAACAACTGGGCCAGCAAGATGTTGCCCGGAGCACAGCGGTCGAAGAAGAACACATCCGGCATTTCCTCCAACGAGTCGAAGAGTTCCTGTGCCTGCTTCAACGTCCAGAAGCGATGGTTGATGAAACACCCGCCACGAGGAGAGTGAGCCATATAGGCCGTCTTAGGCTTACCGTCACGCCCCGTCTTGTGGATGATGTCAAGGATGGTGGTGCCGCCGTCTGGAGTGTTGGTAAGATAGCGGGTGTCACAGCCATAACTCTCCAGATCAGCCTTCAGTTGCAGACCCACCTCGGAGTCATCGAGACGAGCGGCAGGCAGTGAATGCCATCCCATCCAGGCGAGAATACTCATAACGTTACCGGCGGTACCACCCACGTGCTGGTAGATGGTCTCAACATCATCCTTCGAATGCTTAACCATCAGATTGTCAAGCGGGAAGGTTCCCGCACCAAGGCATGTCAGCCCGTTTTTTTCTTTTACCCTATTCATTTTACAAAACATAATATATCAATTGGGAAGCAAAGGTACGAAAAAAAGGAAAGACCGATTATGAAGCTATACGTATAGCTGCCAGTTAAAATCTTCGAGAATTGCCCGCAATTCCAATGGGAGTCTCTCCCATGCGAAGATGACCAATTCTAATGGTACGTCCATCGATGCGGCAGCGATGTTACCAGCCATACAACCCATGGTATCGGTATCACCACCGAGGGAGATGGCGCGTATAACAGCATCTTCGAAGGACTCTGCTTCGAGGAAACAGATGATGGATTCTGGAACGCTCTTATCACAGGTGGTCTCGAATGCGTATAAAAGACGAATATCGTCAGTGGTACGGCTGAGGTCGTAACCAAAGGTCTGTTCGATGTACGACCTGATATCGGACTTCGAGTGACCCGTCTTGTTCAGAAAGATGGCGGCAGCAATGGCCTGGGCACCACGGATGCCCTCATCAGAGTTATGAGTAACTTCTGCAGTGGTCTTCGCCAAAGCCAGGCACTCGTCAAGCGACTGGGCGTACCAGGCTACGGGAGCAACACGCATGGCACTGCCGTTGGTATTGGCACCATAAGGTTCACGGCTGTCAGAGCGAACCCAAGCACGGAAGTTCTTCCCGAAAGAGTATGGCATGTAACGACGAGCGAAATGTTTGAAGAGGTCAATAAGCGTCTGTTTGTCATGTGTGGGGTCATCAGCAAGCCACCTGGCGATGGCCAGCGAGAGCACAGTATCATCGGTGTATGTCATGGTGACAGAAGGCTTCAAATGGGATTTGCCAGCAAGTGACTTCACTTTCTGTTTATCCTTCTCTAACTCGTATTTCGACCCGAGAATATCTCCAACAATACCACCAATGAGGCCTTGGGTTGGCAACGTCGTGGGTTTTTCAAGTTTGATGGATGTGACATATATCGTACCATCAGTACGGTGGGTGAAGTGCAGAGTGCCACCCAGCCAGTTGATATACGCATCGTTAAGAATGTCGATATCTGCAGGCTCTCCCTGAAGATACTTCTTCCACTCAACACACCAGAGACAGTCGGGTTTCTCGAATTCCAATGACCTTCGGCATTTCGCGTGGAAACGGTCTTCGAGGAAGTCACGACGGATGCGCTGGGGATTGTTCAGGTATCCCTTTTCAGGGTTGAGAATGGTCTGCTGCGTCTTAAGCGCATCACGACTGTCATCGAAGGCTGCCAACAAATACGGCACTTCAATGTCAGAGAAGTGATATCCGAGGACATCAACACTGTTGGTTTTGGTCTTCAGCTGAAGTCTGTCCGTATATGGTACAGGGGCAGCTGTGAAGTTGAGAGGACCGTACAAGCTAAAATCTTCCTGAAAGCTGACGAGGTCGCGGAAGGCTCCTTTACTGAAACCGCCCAAATTGTTGGGATCGTTGGGGTTGGAATGACGGTACTTCTCGCCGAAGTCGCTGGTGAACATGCTCATCTTGTACAGCAGGTCAATGGAACCCAATGACGAGTCAATGTCAGTACGGATAATGATAACGGGCAGATGACCTGGCAGTCGGTCAAGCAGGTTACGGCATACGGCTTCTTCGCGAGGAGTGACTAACAGCACCAGTACGCAGTCGGTCTGTGGGTGTTTGGGACTGCTGATGAAGTTGGAGAGTGCAAGGAAACGTCCGTGACACTCGTCGCGGAAGTCAGAGATGACACAGGAGGCCAGACCAGCTTCGGTCATGTTACTCTCCATCTTATGAGCTACAGGTTCACCGTATGATCCGTACAGTACGGTGAATTGCGAGATGGAGCTAAGGTCTGGCGGAGTCGTGATGCCATCGACGCAGCGATATGCGTAATTGTCGGCAGACTCTGACGAGAGGGCCAGCTTACGTGAGAAGTCGGCATCACCAGTGAAGGCTTTATATAATAAAGAGAAGTACGCGAAGGTTCCATTGACGCTAATGAATCCGTTGGAGTGCTCGAAAGTATGACGGATGACACTGTTGGGATTGGTCTTCTGCATACGCTTCATGACGGCGTTCACGTCGTGGGACATGGTGAGGGCGCAGCTATGTCGTGGATTAACACGAATCATGCGGTCAGCGATGTACACTGCATCCTGATTCTTCAGCGATGTACTGACAAGCAGGAGTTTCGAGTTGCGGAGGGTTTCGTCAGAGAAAGAGTTGGCCTGATACGGAGTCACGACGCGGCCCAGGCTACAGTTGGTTCCGTAGAGAAGTGCTGCATACGAAGCAGAGGAGTGGGCACCACCATGTCCCATCGCGATGAGGGGACGTTCCGGGTTGGTGAGCAGGAACTGACGCAGGGACTCTACGTCTGCATGTTCTGCCTGTTCAATGTACTTACGGGCGTCTGTCAGTAACTCGCTCATGAGCTTCTTGCCGCCCCGAGCTTTCGGTGTAATTTTGCTTGTCTGTTTTGATATCATGCTAATATGATTTATGTTTCACGGCGCAAAGTTCGGAATTTCCTTTCATATAGGCTTTTGAGATATACGTATAAACGAAAGAATGGCAATCAAAGAAAACACTAATTTTGCAGCCAAAAAGAAGATTATATGAACAAACATTTAGAGTTTATAAACGGGCAGTGGTATATCGTTGATCACGATACAGGAGAATATACTGGCAGCAAAAAGGTCGTTGGTAAACTGTCTAATCAAGAAGAGGAACCAGAGGAAATGTTTGGGAGTCTGGTCTATATTGAGTCTTTCACACTCAACACAGATGACAGACCCGTCTATCCATACAAAGTTATTTCCCCTTTGGGTCTTAGATGTATTAATTTTACACCTATTACCATACTATATGGGAGTAATGGTAGCGGTAAGTCAACAGTGCTGAATGTAATAGCCAATAGCATTGGCATTACAAGAAAGACGGAGGGGAGCACAAATGCCTATTTCGCCAGTTACGTGGAAAAATGCAGTTATCAGTCAACAGCCCCTGCATTACCTACAGATGACAGTTCTTTCGTGCGGAGTGAGGATATCATGGATGGAATCATGAAAGGACGCAAGCGTTATTCATCGGCCAAGAAACTGGCAGGTCATTCTGTTGGAAGAATGCCAGAGAAGCCTGGAGGCAGTACAAAGGCCATGGTTGGGAATCTGCTCAGTAATCCCGATGGACTGACATCTGATGACCGTTTTTTCTTATCAAGATGTGATGAGACCAGGTTTCTGGAAGACATCAACAGCATCGCCGACACGTTTGAGTCAAATGGCGAAGTGGCATTCGGTCGAATGAAGGAGATCATCATGCCAGACAGTATCTGCCTCCTTGACGAGCCTGAGATTTCCCTCTCACCAGTATATCAAAGAGAACTGGCAAGGATGATTGAACTGTTTGCAGGGAAACTGCGGACACAATTTATCATTGCAACCCACTCTCCCTTCTTTCTCTCCCTGAAAGATGCTACTATCTATGACCTGGACAGTCATCCTGCAAAGGTAAGCAGATGGCAAGACTTGCCTAATATGCATGCCTATTTCCAGTTATTTGAACAGAATAGAGAACAATTTATAGAACATAACAATGGCAAAGACAAGCAATAGTTTCCCGCAATTCCCGGAACTCTCACCTGACGAGGTAAGGCAGCTATGCTATATTGCCTACTTCGGAGAAGACTACGGTTCAGCCATACCACAGTATATAAAGCATTTCCATAAAAGTAGGAACACCTATGACGAAACAACGCTGAAACTGCAAAATCTGGGTTACCTGATGACGCATAATACCGTTATGCCCGAACATCACCTTGATGTGATGGATTTCCTGGCAACTGAGAAGCCCGAATGGGTAAATGACTTCAAATCCTTCCGTCAATATTCACCGAAACACAGTTGTGAGTATCTCTGGAAACTTGCGAAGCTACTTCGTAATGATGACTTTGAAGGGGCTGCGAGTCTTCCAAAACCATATGAGGGATTAGGGCATAACCTTTTTAACGTTTATGCCTATATCCGAAACAGGTCTGTATCAGACCCTCGCTATGTGAAGCTTTTGAGCAACGAACAGATATACCAAATGACCGCAGAAACGCTGGAAAGTCTGTTGGAAAAGGGGATGCTTGACCAAAATGCCATTGACAGCATCCGCCAGATGACTTTTCATGGTCATCCCCAATATCAGGAGATGATAGACAGAGTTGACCTGTACGAGTTCTTCGTCACAGGAAAATCAGTGTACTACGATACACCCAGAACACTTTGGTCTTTGTCCCATACGGCTATCAAAGAACTCTATGCTGGGAATGTCGAGAATGCCCTTGCATTGTTTCGAAAGGCTATCCAAACCCAGGGAAGAAATGCAGGATCGTTCCCCATCTCTCTGTTGAACTTCTATTATGCGCTATGTATCATACGCTATAGGGTAAAATATGGGCAATTATCCGCTACAGATGCACTGAATGCGCTGCATCAGGCTACCAATTTCAGAACCGATAGTGGAAACTTTGCATCAAGACTCCTGATAGAATATGTTGAAGTGGCCACAGAAGGGGCCTTAAAAAATGTAGAGCGGCGTACCGACATGGTACTTGGCTATTCAGACAACCATCTGAACCGTTGCTTTGGATTGTTGTTGGCCAATTTTTTCTCAGTATCAAAGGACAATTTGGACAAGTTGTGCAATTTCCAGCCTTCAATAGGCATCTTGATGCATGAGTTGTCACCTTATATGAATATAAGCACCAAGTCGAAAGATGAACTGGCTGCTCTGTATGGTGGAAAGCCTTTGCTCGCCAATATTCATAGAAAGGCTTCATGGGAAGTCTTACTTGGAGAAATCAACGAAACGGTGAAAATGCCAGTGGACGTCCGATCACGTAGGATTGTCTATTTCCTTAATCGCCTAACGCTCTCCAGTATATTGGAGCAAGTGGAACAAAGCCCAGACAATTGGAAGGAAGGACAGTTGCTCTCTGCCAAGGTACTATGTAATGAAGGCTATGACTCGATGGATGTCAATGATTCCAGAATAGCCATGCAACTGACCCGAAAGGAAGAATGGCAGACAGATGCTGACATCATCGTGCCAAACCTTATTGGGACAGACAGACTGTTCTATGGTGTTGAGTACTTGCCAGACCGCATCCTGGCTCGAATAGTCAACGAGGATCCATATATTGAGTTTAGTGGACAGGGAGACCAGATTGTGATTTCCTCCAATGTCAAGCTTACTCCAGAGGGTACACCCCGGAAACACACCGTCACATTGGAAAGTTATACCTACACGCTGGTATCACTCAATCCTTTACAGAGAGATATTCTGAGCCGACTTCTTGCAAAAAGGACACTCCCGGCATCTGCAGCCCCAAGCCTCCGTAAGACCATTGACAGTCTGAAAGGAATCATTGAGGTACGTGAAAACATCCTCTCAGACATCGATGCAAAAGCCTTTGAGAGTGATGGGAGACTGGTAGTACGTATAGAACCTGTTGAAAGAGAGTATAAAATGACTATCTATGCATCGGCACTTCCCGAAGGATTGGCAAGGCTCGTTCCTGCTGTTGGCGAGGAGTATGTCTATGATGAAGATGAACGAGGACAAACCCATTGCGTACATCGACATATGGAGAAGGAAGAAGAGAATTTCCAGCAATTAGTTGACTTCACAGACCAATTCCAGATGGAGTTTGATAGTTACAATGAATGCAACATCGGCGAGGAAAGGAACCTGCTTAACCTTCTGTCCTTCTGCCATCATCATCAGGACAGCTATATGTTGGAGTGGCCTAATGGTCAGATCTTGAAATTCAAGGGTGTTCTTACAGAGAATGACATCGATATTGATGTGAAGAGCGATATGAACTGGTTTGCCGTTGAGGGAGAAGTGAGAATAGGTGGGAAGCCCATGTCGTTGGATGAACTTCTGAAAGCCTGCTGCAACAAGACCTATGAGGGCTTTGTGCGTATCGGTGAGAATGAATACCTTCAGATGACAGAGACACTGTGTCGTCATATAGCAGAACTGGATGCGGTGCTTACCATGGGCGAACGAAAGAAGAACCGAGTTCCGAAATATCTGATTGGTGCATTAGCGAACACTTTGGAAGAGATGAACCATCACACTGACAGTGGCTATCGGGATCTTATGCTGAAAATGAAGGAGGCCTATGAGACTGACATTCTTTTACCTGTGGGTCTTCAGGCGAATCTCCGCCCCTATCAGGAAGATGGTTATCGATGGATGAAGCGGCTCGATGCCTGGGGTGCAGGAGCGTGTCTTGCAGATGACATGGGACTGGGCAAGACACTACAGGCTTTAGCCTTTATGTTGAGTAAGGCCAGTGAAGGCCCTTCATTGGTGGTGGCTCCGAAATCCGTGATTCCCAACTGGGTTGCAGAGACACAAAAGTTTGCACCGCAGATGGGGGTTGTTGTTTTGAATGACTCACATCAGCGTGAACTGACCGTCGATTATGCAAAGGATTATACTTTGGTACTGTGTACTTACGGTGTTCTTAACACAGAGTCTGACCTGTTGGCTGCAAAGGAGTGGAACGTGGTTTGCCTCGATGAAGCGCAGCAGATTAAGAACCGAACGACTCTGGTATCACAGGCTGCCATGAACCTGAATGCAAAGAGCCGTATCATCCTTACTGGTACACCTCTCCAAAACCACGTTGGAGAACTTTGGAACCTAATGCAGTTCATTAATCCTGGTCTTTTGGGGCGCTGGAATGTTTTCCGCGATACCTATGTCAATGCAACCTTGGACGAAACACACAAGGAAATGCTGAAGGAGATGACTCAGCCGTTTATCCTCAGAAGGACTAAGGATGAAGTGCTCGATGACCTTCCAGAAAAGGTGGAAGGCGTCCATTACGTGTCATTGAGCGAGAATGAACTCGGGGTATATGAAGCCATGCGTAAACAAGTGGAGCTGAAATTCAAGAAGGGAAAGACCAAAGAAGAAAGGACGGCAGCAAGAGACTTGGACATCAGCTACTTCGATGAACTGATGAAACTCAGACTCATCAGCTGTGACATGCATCTGGTCTATGACAGGTGGAAGGAACAGTCGACGAAAATAACTGCATTGATGGAAATCCTGGAGACACTGATGGATGTACCAGAGAACAACATTTTGGTGTTCAGCCAGTTTACCAGTTTTCTTGCCCGTATCAAGCCTGAACTGGAGAAACGTCGTTGGGATTATCTGTATCTGGACGGTCAGACTCCTATGAAGAAACGACAGACCTTCGTGGAGCAATTCCAGCTTGGAGAAAAGCGTTTGTTCCTGTCGAGCCTGAAGGCCGGAGGCCTGGGTATCAACCTGACGGCTGCCAATTACGTGATTCTGCTTGATCCTTGGTGGAACCCTGCCATTGAGAATCAGGCCACTGACCGTGCTCACAGAATAGGGCAGAAACGGTGTGTATCCATTATCCGACTGATCAGTGAACATACAATTGAGGAGAAGATCCTGCGACTGCATGAGAAAAAGCAGCAACTGTCAGATGAAGTGCTAAGCGGCACATCAGACAGCTATAAGCTGACATACGAGGATATTCTGGATATGGTTGCACCTTATTAATAATGTATGATTATGAATGACGATATCAAACAACGAATGAAAGATCTCCTGAAGGCAATGAGCCAAGGAGCATATGAACGTGAAGAAGCTATATCACTGGCTCTTCTTGCTGCGATGGCAGGTGAGTCTATATTCCTATTGGGCCTGCCAGGTGTAGGAAAAAGTATGATTGCACGCAGGCTGAAGCTTGCATTTAAGGAATCCCGTAGTTTTGAGTACCTGATGAGCCGATTCTCTACGCCAGATGAGATATTTGGGCCCGTTTCCATCACAAAACTCAAAGACGAGGACACCTATGAAAGGGTTATTGAGGGTTATCTGCCAACGGCTGACATCGTATTCCTTGATGAGATCTGGAAAGCTGGACCGGCTATCCAGAACTCGCTGTTGACAGCCCTGAACGAACGCATTTTCCGTAACGGGAACCACGATATCCATCTGCCATTGAAGACAATCATCTCAGCATCAAATGAGTTGCCTGCAGAAGGCGAAGGTTTGGAGGCTTTATGGGACCGTTTCCTTATCCGATATATTGTAGAGCCTATCAATCAACGCCATATATTCCTGCAGCTTTTGACAGGAAAAGAGGAACCATGTGAAGTCAGTGACCACTTGTCTTTCTCTGATAAGGAGTTTCACAGCATTAGACAACAGGCTGCCAAGATATTTGTTCCTCAAACCATATGCAACATTATCTGTGACATCCGTGAATTATTATCAGACCAGAACAAAGCAACAGAATGGATGGCTGCATGTAGCAACACACCATACGTTTCCGACCGTCGATGGCGTAAGATTATTGGTATCTTGCGTATGTCTGCTCTATTGAACGGACGCTCAGAGGTCGATCCTTCAGACTGCCTGTTACTGGAACACCTTCTTTGGGACTCTGATGACCAGTTGACTTCTGTACGCCGTCTGATAGCAGATGTCATCGTGGACAGACTGGCTGGCAGTATTCCCCAATCCATTACTGCATACGATATAGAAACGTTGCCGATAACTGAACCAGTTGGCAAACTATTATCACCTGACGGAATACACTATGTATTCTCTGCTGGAGGAGAGGATGTCATGATTTCAAAGGATGATTATGAGTCGTTAACTAACGATGCCTGTTTTGGAACAATGAGCATAGATAATGTGCTCAGGATAACTCATGATAGAGGAGAATTTACGGTGAAGAAAGGCAAACCGGGAAGTATCGTCCTGAATACTTTTACCTATTTGCTGAAACGTGATTCTCCTCTAAGGACTGGGAATACGGAAACGCTTCTTAATGCCATTAATTCCAACGTAGACAAAATTATCAACGGCGTTCATTTTATGATGGAAGAAAATATCTTCCTGAGACCTGTAGATAGCTATAAAGACATGGACACATCATTTGACCAGCTGAAAATGAAGAAATCACATCTGAAACATAGGAAATGAAACGCTACTCGTCACTCATCAGAAAACTCGTAGATGCTACTGCTGAAGCGGAAGTATCAGGGAAGGATGTGGCCACAATTCTAAAAGGCAGGTGTTTCAACGAGACCAGTATTGTTCGTCAGACTCTCATGAATGCCGTGTGTGACCCGCGTTTCAAAATAGATGCTGATGTTGTGGGTTATTGGAAGGATGAAGCACGTAATGCCCTCGAACAGCTGGCTGATGCACTCGAAAAAGCGAAGCCTCTCACAGAGGAGGATGCGTATTATATGCTTGACGACTTCCTGAATGCCTGGCTTAGGATGAACTTTGGAGAAACAAGAAAGCCAAGAAGCAAGATCAGCTATATAGAAGAGCCCAAAAGAAAAGAAGAAAAGAATGTCAATGAAGCTATAGACTATTTGGACGATATAGAGGAAATGCTGAACCCTCCTGACAATGATTCATTGAAGATTGGCGAAAAGAAGGAAGATGAGGAGGGTCAGGTAGAGCAAAAGACATCTTCGGCAGAGCAAGAATCTGAAGAAGATGATGGAGAAGAACAACAGGATGAGAATCACCAGGAAAGCATACCAAAGAAAAGTAACAGAGGCATGGGAGCCGGAAATGCCAACTCTGTAAATATCCAACGACTGGAAGAGCGTTTCCTTCAGAAGATTCCCCAGTCGCTGATTGAATTGGCTCGCCGGATTGGACGACTGGGTGAGAACGGCTTCCATAAAGAAGGTAAATTTCTGTCTGCAGGAAAGAGTGATATTGCTGGTATTACTGTTGGAAATGACATCAGCGCAGTTCTTCCATCAGAACTTGCTTTGTTGTCGGAAAGACAGACCCAAGACGTTTTCTATCATAAATACACGTCCCGACGATTACAGCTCTTTGCCTCGGCATCACAATCAGACAATCCCAAAAAACATCAGGATGGTCCAGTTATCGTATGCGTCGACACCAGCAGTTCCATGAATGGAGAACCTGTGATGGTGGCAAAGACATTGGCCATTGCCATTGCCATCATTGCTTGGCGACAGAAACGAGACGTTATCATGGTAAAGTATTCAGATAACTATGACTATATAAACCTTGGACACAATCGCTCCCGTATGGGGGAACTGCTGCAATTTATGTCAATCGTCACCAGTGGCGGTAATAATGAAGATGCCATGTTTGCTTGGCTTTTCAAGGAAGTAAAGCCCAGTTTCCCAGAGTACAAAACGGCAGATATCCTCTGCGTGTCAGACTTTGGTTGGATGCCTATCATGTCCGAAACGGAGGAAATCATCAAGGCAGAGAAAGAGCAGGGTATGCGTTTCTATGGTCTGAATGTTGTTGCAGACAACCCCTTCACGCAGTTCCAACTAGAAACTGAACAGTTCATGACCCCCATGGATGTCTGTGATTCTGTCTGGACGTATGAGAACGGGGAATGCAAAGAAGTGAAGAGCCTGTAATCTATAGGTATAGAAAGTGTTGCGTAATTAAAGAAACAGTTGTACCTTTGCATCGAAAATGAATTGAGAATAATTGAGGATATTGATAAGAAACAATAGGTTTGATGCTGCGAGTGTGCCATATGAGGCACAAGAATAACTGCAATGTTAAGGTACGGTCAAACCTATTTAGATATTCACCAAGGGGGCATGACGGATTATCAATCTGGTGGTCTTAAGGATGCGTTTAGTTATTAGTCCCTTGGTGATTTTTGAATAATTAGTTATATATCATAGCCACTCAATAGTTACGAGGAAGGGTTACACTTGACTCTATTGGACTGAGTGGACACCCTGAGGATATTCATTTATCCTCAGGTTTTCTATTTATACGTATAGAACAAGGTGTGTCAGCCATATAAAATCAGTAATTTTGCAGGCAAAAATGAACACAATAATAAAAAATGAGCAGAAGTAAACTTAGAAACAAATGGATACAGAAATTGTATAAAGGAGTGGGACGGAATTTTGCAATAAGCAATATGAAAGATATTGGTCGGAATCCTCATCGTCTTGACGAAGTACCTAAGAATAATCCTTCTCGCTATATTACAACACATTGTAGTGCATGGGTATATTGGCTTCAGGAATCTACATCGTTTGGTGGACATAGTATTCCCAAGGGTGGTCATCGTAGAGTCAGTGGTCTGGTTCGTGCCAATGTGAAGGAAGAGTTAAGAAAACAAATAGAAGCAGAAATAAATGAAAAAGAATAACTAATATGAATCAAGAAATCCCATCCCAAGAAAGAGCTGGCCTTGACGCTCTGTTGAACACGAAAGATTTTCTAGAGTCCTCAATGAGGCTGCCCTGTGTTATAGGACAAACAGAAGACTGCAGTCCATGTATGTTCGACCTTTCAAAGATGCCTCATGTAATTATTGCAGGCAAACCTAATGAAAGTATCAGTCACACTATTCATGCAATTATGGCGTCTTTACTCCATAAGAATAGTCCGGAAGAACTAAAATTTGTTTTAATAGATGCACGCCTTGTAGAATTTACTGCTTATAAACCATTATCATCATATTATCTGGCTCGTCTGCCCTATTTGGAGGGGCCAATCATTTCGGATGTGAGTGATGGCGTAAATGCCCTTGAAAGTCTCAACGAGTTAATGCATCATCGTTACAATCTCCTGCGTGACACCAACTGCAGGAACATTGAAGACTATAACTCAAAGATAAGAAGCGGCCTACTCACTACTGACCAGGGAATCCTTCCGTATTACGTGGTTGTCATCAATGAACTTGGTGATTATATGATGACAGCAGGGAAGGAGTTCGAACAGCCCTTAGTTTCATTGGCACAACTTTCAAGAGCTGTGGGTATACATGTCATCGTGTCAATATACCGCCCCATACCAGAAGTTTTGACAGGCTCTATAAAAGCAAATTTCCCTTGTCGGATTGCGTTTAAGACGACTACAGAAAGAGATTCTCGGATTATACTCGACAATATTGGTGCAGAACAACTTTCTGGTGCAGAAATGTTGTTCGTCTGCGGTGGAACTCCTGTTAAAGTTCTCGGAGTGAATGTAGATGAAGAACGCGATGTACCCATATTATGCGGTAAACTAATTAGCCAGAATCCACCTTGTCCCCAAGCTATTTTACCCGTAATTAATAATCAGACAAAGGAAAAGGAGAAGATTGAAGTAGGGAAATTCGTTTTTCAATATGCCGACCCGTTGTTTAAGGATGCCGCAAAAATTGTAGTTGTGCATCAATCAGCAAGTACATCGCTAATACAGCGTAGTCTCGGTATTGGCTATAATAGAGCTTCGCGTATGCTTGATATGCTTGAATCAGCAGAAATAGTTAGCCCTCCCCAAAATGACACATACTTTAGAGATGTGTTAATTGAAGATACGAGAGAACTTATGTACAAATTGTTGGATATAAAGATGGAACTCCTAAAACAGGCGGAAAAAGAATTATTCTGATTATGTGATAACGACCATATGATAGGACTTGAGGTAATAAATGAAGGTAATGAAATGAGAAAATTGACTTTTACATACGAGAACATAGACAAATACTATCAGAAGAAGTTCATGTTTGACATGTGTAACTACTTTGTGATAGTGGGCTGGGATTTTATTCCCAGAGGAACATTTCCTCAAATGACAGAACAGAATGTCATCAGGAAGCTGTATAAACGTGGACAATTGGCTGTTGACGGTTCTCCTGCTGTTTATATGGGAGCGGGGCCGTGGCGTTCAACTGAGCAAAGTTTTGAGTTTTGTGGAATGTTCGTCTATATGTGGCTGGTGGATAAATGCCTACGAAAGCTCTATGGCAAAGACGATGCTCTGCTCTTCTGTAAGACATTTAGCTGGCCAATCATTGAATCAGTACAGCCTGACGAGGATTTTGATTTAGTCGCGACACTGAAAGAGGCTGGACTGGCACCAGCAGAAGCTGAAAGTGATAATTATCTCACTATGTTGGATGCAGTGCTTCCATATATGCAGGAAAAAACGAAAGAGTTCCTATTGCCTTATGGCGATGCGCTAAAAGAAGAATATGAGACGCACATCCATTCTCTTCGGGAGTGGATTAGAAGCACAGAAGACGAAATCGTTTCCTACTATGGCTTACGGCTAAGAAAGGAAAAGGATTCTTCTGACCAATGGCCTCAATACAGATACTACAGTTTGGAATCATTAGCAAAGTTCTCTGATACATATAAGATCTGTTCCTTCAACAATATAGCAAAACTGAATTTGTCCCAAGCTCCATTCACCTTTGCAGAAATTACACAATTAGAAGGACCAGTAATCCCTCATTATTCCGATTTGGAGGTGTTACCTATAAAATATGAGGAAAAGTCTCTTCTGCACGTAGTGCCATTATATGACAAGAAATTTGAACAACATGGTAAAAAAGGCATAAAGGACAGTTGGGGTAGAATCATTGTCCCTGCTATTTTTGAAGAATGTGAGAGTTGTACATACATGGATGAGTTGCATACAGACAATTCCCATGTTGCAGTCAAAAAGAATGGGAAATGGGGACTGATTAAAAGAAATGATTACAAACATGTTGTCTTTCCATTCATCTATAATTGGATATTGTCATATTTTGATGGCGATTACTTGGTGCAGATAGGCAACAAATATGGCTTAATCGCTTCCGACGGAAGTGAGCGACTGCCCATTGAAATGGATGATATCTATTCTCGAGGTTTTAACGATGTCATTCCATTTAAGAAAAATAGTAAGTTTGGTTTCTTGTTTAAAGATGGATCTAGAACAGAGGCTGTATTTGATACTTTTGACGAGAGAGATGGACTGGAATATGAATTGGTATGCTTAAACGGTAAATGGGGCTATCTTGACAAAGACTTAAACTTTACGACAAAGCGCTCGCAAGCAGCTTTCGGATCTGGATTAGGTATTTGTCATGGCCACAATCGCCAAGACAAGTCCTCTGAGAATGACGAGGATGAAATGTCTTCATTTTGTGATTGGAATTCAGGAATAGACAAAGGTGTTTCTTTTTGGATGGAGGAAATTGATGGAATCAAAGGCAAAGTTCAATTTGAGATAGGAATTGACCAACCTGTATTATATTTCTCTATGGTATATTCAGAAGATGTTTTTGCAATTGACATGCGCCAACCTTACCTGCTTAAATTGTTAAACAATGAAGAAAGATTTATTAAAACATGGGATGGCTATGAAGAAGAAAAGGAATTTATAAAACAATGGCTCAATCAAAAAAATGAAAAGACAAGGGTAATGAATTGGGCAGAAGCTGTGCATACATATAATTCTTGGCTTATTGTTGATGAGCCATCAATTGACTATTGCTATTCAAAAGGTAAGGCTATTACATTCGCCGAGATTAAGGATCAGGATATTGAAGATATTGATTTCCCGAAATTGGAATACTAAAATAATGATTATGGATTTTTTAAAGGAAGACGGTAGTTTAGATATAGAGAGAATCAGAAAACTGCCACATGATGAAAAATGTCATGTAATAGGTAGATTCACAAGAGAGCAAATAGAGGAATATTTCTCAAAATGCCCCGTTAGTCATGGACCAATAAAGCCTGTAAAGGTTAACTATAAAATGGAGGATTTATTGGCAAAAGGATGGATGACCGCTGAACAATTATTAAATATGATAAGAGAGAAATGTAAAGAGGACAAATGAAATGAAAAAGCTTATTGAATAAGAATTATATTTCATGATTGGACTGAATACGATAAATGAAGACTTGATGTACAGAGTCCCCTCTGTACCTTCTTATACCGGAATATCCTTTGAGTCGTAGCCAATTCGACTTACTGCCATTGTTTTGATTATACACTTTGCCTTGTTTGAGGATATATACGTATAATTAGAACTATAGATATGGGGACAAATGTGTATCTTTGTAGCCACAAATCAGAGTTATGCCGAAAATAGAACGATGGATAATAGATAAGGTTCTGGATGCAACGAGTATCGTTGATGTCATTGGTGACTTTGTGGAGCTACGTAAGGCTGGTGTGAACTATACCGGCTGTTGCCCGTTTCATGATGATCACCATGACGGGAACTTTATAGTGCGGCCAGAAGGTGTGAAGTCTGGTGGTGGCACATACCGATGTTTCGTCTGTGATGCTAAAGGTGGAGTTGTTCAATTTCTGATGAATCATGAGCACATGACTTTTCCTGATGCCATTCGTTGGCTCGGAAAGAAGTACAACATTGACGTAGATGACGTACCAATTGACTACACTCCACCACAACCACGTCCTAAACCATTGCCTTTGGAAACGCTGTGTATCCCACGCGATGTGGTAAGAAAGTCAATGCGCTACATTCATCGTGACCGTTTCTGCAACTGGCTTCGCAATTTGCCGTGGGGAAGCGAAGAAGAGCGAGACAGAATAGAGAAAACGTTATGGAGGTATTGTGTGGGGCATTGGCGAGATGGGCGTGTAATCTTCTGGCAAATTGATGAAAGTGGCACTGTGCGAAGTGGTAAACTAATGAGATATTTGCCTGACGGTCATCGAGACAAAAAACATAATCCAGGATGGATGCATAATCAGAAGAGTATTCGTGGGCAAATCGATTTTGAGCATACGGAGTTCCGCTCAACACTTTTTGGTATGCATCTCGTCAACAAATACCCCCAAGCAACCATTCATCTTGTTGAGAGTGAGAAAACTGCGTTGATATGTACCATTCACTTTGGTGAGATTGAACAGGATTTGTTCTTGGCATGTGGCGGGTTGAAAAACTTGAGAGCTGATACGCTACAGCCACTCATCGACATGAAGCGTAACATCTGTTTGTGGCCAGATAAAGATGGCATCGATGAGTGGAGAAGACTTCTCGACAAATACAACTACAATAGAATGGTGCTTAATACCGACTTCCTCGATCAGAATTGGTGCGAGGAAGATGGTATGAAAGCGGATGCTGCTGATATTATTATACGCAAAATCCAAGATGTTGAAGAAGGGTATAGCAATGAAAGAGAACAATAGAAAACAACAATCAATGAAGTATCTAATTGACAACAGTTATTTACCTCTTGATGTGCTGCATACAATACAAGAAGATCGTAAGTTACTGGAACTCTCTCATATGTTTCCGCATTGGTTTCAGAGGCGCATACTGGAGATAAAACAGGTGTTTAACGTAAATCTCCTTGGGCCGAGATGCCATAAAGAACACAATTCTGGTATCTATATCCGTGTATTCATTGATGATTCTCATCAAGTTGTTGTATGCGTCCATAAATATCACTACCGTTTTATTGATGTACAAGTGGCAGTAAGAACGTATAAAAGCTTAAAAACTATTATTGAAGATTTAAAAGTACAATCCCATATTTCCATTAGCAATGGAATGGATTTTTGCGTTGATTTGCCAAATGAATTCTTCAATAGCTGTCCTATATGGGATAATGACAGTATTAGAAATGAGGTTCTTCCTGAATTGAATAAAGAATCGAATGATTATAGTATAGATTCATATATTGGACATATTGGGATTGTATGTAATAAACATTACGTACATGGAGGATGGAATATTATGATATATCCAGATGAAATAGCTCCATCTTCATTGTCTTTTATTAAAGAAGCCAGACCTCGTATTGACAATCTTTTGGAGGTGCTCCACAAGAATAATGTTCACACTTCCTCAGATGTAGCTATTGGAGTTCTGCCACTTGACAAAGAAGAAATGATTAAGTATAAAGAGGAGTATAGATATTTGAAAATAATTAAAAAACAAAGTGATTATGGAAAAGAATGTAATAAGAACAGGCTTCTCGTCAATTGATGATATTACCGGTGGTTTTAAACCCTCAGAATTAGTCATTATCGCGGGCAGGCCAGGCATGAGAAAGACTTCACTCGCATTATCGATAGTTAAGAACTTAGCCGTCGACGAGAGAATCCCTTGTGCATATTTCTCTCTCAAAATGAAGAATGTTGAAGTTGTAAACCGCCTAATCTCTATTGCGTGCGATATCCATGGGGGAAAGATAGTGAATGGACAACTCAACCAAAATGATTGGGGAAAAATGGATAAGAACATTAATCCTTTACTTGACTCACCTTTATACTTAGAGGATAAGACAAGCCTTACAATTGATGAACTGAAAGGCAAAATCCAGAAAATGGTTGATGAAAACGGCATAAAACTCGTTATAATAGATTATCTGCAACTAGTTGACATCTCTGACTCGCGAGATAGACAGTTAGACTTGGATATTGCTCTTTGTCATCTTAAAGAATTTGCAAAAAAACTCAATATTGTAATAGTAGCATTGAGCAACCTTTTCCTTGGCAATGAAAGACCTGAAAGAATGCCTCTCATTGCAGATCACAATGAATTCAAAACAATAGGGAAACATGCTGATTGGTCATTTTTTATCTATCGGCCTGAATTGTATGGAAATAGAGAAGGAAGAAACACGTGTAGTATAATCATCTCAAAAGATGGCAATTGTCCTCTCAGTACCACTTCTTTAAAGTATCAATGGTATACTAGAAGATTTAATAATAATTGATTGTTCTATGGAAAAGAAGAAAAATGATACTATAATAGGAACTTATGGTGATGGAAACATCATTGAATCGGCATACACCGATGAATGGGGGGTTAGCTACATTAATTCTGGCCATCTGTTAAAGGAAGTCAATCCACAATTATTTACATGTGAAGAGTACACTATCCCAGAAGGTGTGGAAATAATGGAGGGGACATTCGGACTGACTAACTCAAAGCTAAGAAAGATTCATCTCCCAAGCACATTACGCAAGATGGAAGTAAATACCTTCATCCGCTGTCCGTTGGAAAAAATTGAGCTGCCAGAGGGTATTACGGAAATCCCTGACTATATGTGTGAAAGTTGTGAAGACTTGAAGAATGTTGTGTTACCATCGACCATCAAAAGGATAAACCACGGGGCGTTTAATTGCTGTATTAAGCTGCCGAGTATTGATTTGCCTGACAGTATTGAGACCATCGATTGTAGTGTGTTCCGTTATTGTGAGTCTCTTAAAGGGGTAACTCTTCCACCTAAGATTACCTTCTTGGGCGATGAATTGTTTTACTTTAGTGGCATAGAATCAATAGAGATTCACAAGAATATAACAGAAATCGGCCAAAGGGTGTTTTGTGGGTGCAATAACCTAAAACACTTGGTTATTCCTGAATCGGTAATCAGCATCGAGGATGGGATAGTATCAGCTCATGACGGTTTTGAAGGAATTACTTGCTACGCGAAAGGTTATCATGTAGAAAACGATGCTCTAATTGATGACGAGCATCAGGAACTGCTCTGTTGCTGGACTCAGCAGAAAAACTATATCGTGCCTGGATGTGTAAAAAGAATTGCAGATTTCAGTTGCAATCCCTTTGTGGAAACAATCACAGTTAAACAACCTGTAGAGCTAACAGGTTGGGATACCTTCGCCTCTGATACGAATCTCAATCAAGTTGATTTTCAAGGCGGAGTAACAGGCTTAACCCAACAGACCTTTTGGAATTGTCCCAAACTGGAGAATAATTGAATAATAGTAAAAATGAAAACGAATTTTAAAAAAGTAAACTACCCTGAATATAAAGGGATGTATGATGAAGATATTAAGGCAAGGATGGAGACCGCTCCAGAGAATATTGATATTGAAACTATGAGAGCTTCCCTCTATGGCTATACCTTCACAAAAGAGTATGCTAATGGAAAGATCCCGGATGAACTATCTATGGATTATTGGGAGGAACGAAATCTAGAGATTGGTTTTGAGAATCCCAACTTTGAGGATTGTGAAATACCTGATGTAAGCAAATATATAAGGACTTTTAATAATATTGATTCTTTGTTGGAAGATGTGGATGATAGTCCTTATTTTTGCGTATCATCTCAAGAGAAGTTACTCTTAGAGGCCATAGATAGTACTGGCGATGGAAAAACGCCAGAAACTGCGTTGTGCGTGATAGATGTTCACCAAGAGTATGAGTATATTCAGCGGGTTGTCAGACTCAGTGTTTTACAACTCGTCAAACAAAGTGTAAAGAATGGTATTGATTGCCTAGAGTTGGAAGACTACGACGGCCGTATTGAAAAGGTATATTTCGATATCAGCCGTCGTTTCGAGGTTGGGTATCTTAATCCATCAACTACTTTGTCTTCAGATACTGAAGGAACGTAAAAACATCATCGGGAAGTTTGTATTCTAACTTCCCATTATCGCGAAGTTCCATCAGGAGCCGTCCTAAGAGATTTGGGCCCACGTATTCGAGACCAACAAGATTTGTGCCCCAAGAGTCGGCATCCTTCTTTTTCCTTTCATTGCGTTTTGTTTCGTCCTCTACGATAAACAGGCCTTTACTTCGCTCAAGTTCGTTGCGAAATGCCTCGCATTGCTCATATTTGGTTTGAAGACAGAACCTCATGGCATCAACCACTAACGAACTCCAGTCCTCTCTTAACCACTCGGGATGAGATTTGTATATGGGCTTCATATGCATTTTGATATTCATGCCACGCTTAACAGCGTATTCGCTCTTGACTCCTTCTTCCCTGCCAACCTTGAACTTCATCAGATGAAAAAGACGCTCTGTACAGTCAATCATCACACCTTCAATGAAGATAGGGGCATGAAAAAAATTGCCTAAGATTCCCCATTCTTCTGTTGTCTTGCGAATGCATGCACACTTATCAGCTGGATAGTGCTGAATATCACTGTATTGGGGATAATATTCCTTAATTTGATCGTGTAAACTCATATACATCTTATTTTAAACTGTCTAATGGGATTTCTCTTTGCGAGCCTTCAACAAGTTCGGGCTTTGCGTTCTTTCTTGGAGGAGCCAGTTCTACTTGCTCAATTTTCAAGATTCGCATGACATCTGGCTTCATGACGATGACATCATAATGGACAACGGGTTTGGTCCATATAAAGGGGACTTTATTATATATAACACCTATACTGATTAAAAAGTCAGCTGCAGCCATCTCATCTTCTGGTGTCAGTTTCTTATTCCCAGTCTTACCAGCGAGCTTCATGGCAATGTACTTACGGAAGAACTTACCGTCGGTAGTCTCTTCCAGAGGTATAGGCTCTCCAAGTTTTTCTTCTGCACGCCTGATAATAACAGGATTGACCGGTTCTTTAAACTCAATATGATTCTCAGGTGTAAGATCAGGTATCTCGACGGTATATACATAGAACTCCGTTGAACCTGGGCTCTTACAAGAATAGTGAGCTGCACGCTTATAGCCTGTTGTCAGATAGAAGCCTGCCCCCATCTTAATCTTACCATCTCCTTCGAGAGCATGAGCCATATCAAATGCAGGGAATTTTTTTGATGTGCCGTGATAATAAATTTCCATAATTATTTTTGATTATTGATGACATTAAAATCTTCCGAATTGCTGGTAGAAAGGAGCAAAGTCGCCCTCTTCCTCAACCTTCTTACGAGGTGTGGCCTTACCCTCCAGCATAGCAAATACAATGGTGTGGAACTTACCACGGAACTCGTCCTCATCGAGCACCTGTTTGAAGTATTTGGCAACGAGTTCGGGTTTAAGTTGGAACACGCCACATCCGAATGCGCCCAGAACGAGGGAGTCATGGCCATTGAGCAAGGCGATACGATATATCGTTCGAATCTTGTCATGCATGACTTGTTCACCTTCCGGGGTAAAGCCTCCATCATCGGCACGATACTCCAGATTGTTGGTCTTGTGCCCGGAACGGAAGTTGAGCGCAGCCAAAGAGATGATGGATGTCTGATAGGGTTCTTCACGAAGGGCAAAACCAGTATCTTGATTGTCACGGAACACGGTAACGCCGGGTGAGTAGATGCCACCAAAATGGATGTCCATTGGATAGGCACTAACGGGGCGCAGAGGAACACCTGCCTTCCCTGCCCACATCTTATTATAATATTGGTATAAGGTCAGTGAGAGTGTAGAAGCCCGACAAAGGCTCTCCTCCTGTGCCCCGGAACCACTATTATACATACCACACGCATGATAGGCATCGGCCAGATTCAAGACGGCTGGATTTAACCCAAGATCGATGAGTTGCTTGGCGACTACCAGACAGTCTTCGTTGGCACAACCTGTTCGGGTGGTAGCGTAACGGGTGGGTATTTCACTTGCAGAAACGGCTTCGCGATAAACCTTGGTGGCATCAAGTAACTGTTGACGGCTTCCAATCAGGTCAATCATTTTACCCGATGGGGTTTCGAACTTCCAGGCCTTGAAGATCTCCAGGTTGTGTTTATAAACCTCACTGCGAACAGCACCGAAAATGAAACGCCCTCCTCCATTCTTCAACCTAAAGAGTGTTCTCTTGGCATCCCACTTCAGACTTTCAAATCTTGCCTCTTTAGTCTCTTTGTCAGACTGTTTGGCAGCCATGTGATCGGCTTCGTGAATGAGCTGACAGAAAGGATCTTGCATCGCAATAGCATACTCTTGGGGATAATCGGGCTGAGACATCTCGTTTCCTGCCCCCATATGCCACCAGATGGCCATACGCTCATCGTGCGTGAGTGACAAACCGAGTTCTTCAAGTAGACGGACAGAGCGTAAACCATGACCCTTTCGATGGTTCTCCTCATTCCATTGCGGAATACCATCGGCATCGATATAATAAACGTCTTTCTTGCAGACATCGTGCAACAGAGCAGAGATGATGATGCTCTCAAGGGGGTATTTGGTCTTAAAGGCATCGTCACGACTTTCCCAATCAGCTCTTGCATGCTCGTACACTTTTAATGAGTGAGAAGCAAGTCCACCTACCACGTTATCATGGTGAATTCTGGCACCTGAAGCTTCGAAGAAACTGGGTGCAGTGTCGAGCCATACAATAACATCCTCGATGCCGGGACGGTTGGTAGAACGGAGTAATTCGATGATTTCTGTTCTGTTATCATTCATACTTGTTTCCTTATTCCATTTATAAATATGTGCAAAGATACGGAAATATTTTCAATCATACTATAGGTTATAGGTATAAATGATTGGTTTTTCTACATATTTTGCGTATCTTTGCATTTGAAATTAAATTATCTGATATGAATAGGGATATTTTGACTTTAGTAAACTCTTTGAGAGAGGGGACTGCGGGAAAGACCTGCATGGGTACTGGCAACTACTCATTTGACATTATCACACGTCGGGAGTATCCGAACGGCTTTGTCGTGGGTAAACGCAACAAGTATGAGGAGAAGATTCTGACGATGGAGATTGGCAACACCTGCGGCAATGTGATGACCATGCTCCCCTATTTGGGAGTGAAGACCTTCCCTGTAGCCAAACTAGACGTCTCTCCGCAGGGTTATCAGATGAAACGTGACATGAAGGCCTATGGAGCTGATGTAAGATTTGTGGATAACACACTCAAGGGTGGTACCACCATCCTGCGCTGTATGCACAAACTGGATGATCAGGGCAATCCTACTATGGGACATAAGGGCTCTACTGCAGGCAAGCCCTGGACGGGCATGTCGGCACGTCCTTGTAGGAAGTATCTCTCTTCTCAGAACGGGGAAGTAGAGACATTGGTGGACTCGATGGACTTCACGCCGGATGTGTTCTTCTTCGACGTGGCACAGGCTGGACACAGAATACTGGCTGAAAAACTCCGCAAGAAGGGTACATTGGTATATTTCGAGGGCGACTCTGACGGGCACAAGATTGAGGATGAGAAGAGGAGAACAGCAGCCAAAAGGGCTTTCCTGAGATGTGTTGAAGTGAGTGATGTGGTAAAGATGTCAGCCGAACTGGTGGAGGACTTATCGTTTGCAGATGACTATCAAGACAAACTCTTCATCCAGACACTGGGAGCTGAGGGGCTACGCTTCAAGTTAGGCGAGGGGCAGTGGATTAAGCTCGACCCCATCGTGAATCCCGACTACAAGGACTATGAGGGTGCTGGTGACTGGACTTCTTCCACATTGATTGCTGCCCTCTGCAGTAAGGGTATGCTGAAAGTGAAGGATATGACGGAACAGACTGTCGCGGAGGTGCTGACTATGGCTCAGCAAATGGCCTCTTACAGTGTTGGTTTCTACGGCAGTAAGGGCCTGATCCATACGGATGAAGACTTCAAGATGCAGGATAATACGCTGGAAATGCCTCACTACACAAAGAAACTGATGTATCTGCATGGTTCTGCCTCTGCAGGCTACAGCCGCACCTCAATGGGAATCTTGCAGTATCTGCCTGAGGATTGGCAACTGCTGATGCCTGACTGCCCAGTAGATGCAGAAGAATGTCTGCAGATGCTGAAAGAGCTGTGCGAGAAGGAGAAGCCCGACCTCATCATAGGCAGCAGCCAAGGTGGCTACTATGCCCAGATGCTGAAGGGGTATAAGCGTATCTGCATTAACCCAGCCCTCGACATGTCGAACGATGAGGACGTGAAGGTGGGTAACCATTCCTTCGTGGTGAACCGTGAAGACGGGATACAGAAGTATGTCATCACACCTGGGATTCAAGAGGGCTATCGCAGACTGGAGGCTCACCAGTTCGACAGCATCACTGATGCTGACCGTGAACTGTGCTATGGTCTCTTTGGTGACCATGACACCGACTATGGTCATTGCAAGCCCATCTTTGCTGAGCACTATAACCATATCCACACCTTCCCCGGAGGTCACAAGATGGAGTATGATGAGATTGAGAAGTATCTCATGCCTTTGGTTAAGGAACTAGTCTAAATAGGATGATATGATAGAAGTGATTAAAAGTCCAACCCCTATGGTTGAGAAGACACAATGGACAGCTTTCTTGGCTGGTCCGATGAATGGCGCACCATCTTGGCAGGCTCAAGCCCCCAAGGTGGCTGCTCAGGTGGGAATTGAGAACTTAACGCTCCTTAATCCCCGTAAGACTGACCGTTTTGTAACGGGCACCTATCAGGTAAACTGGGAAACCTTCGGACTCCGTATGTGCGACGTGATTCTGTTCTGGATCCCACCTCAGGCCCGTCCTATGAAGCCTTGGCGTTACTATGCTATCACCACAAGACTGGAAATGGCAGAAAACCTAGCGCGTGGCCATAAGGTAATCATCGGTATTGATCCCGAGTTCAAGAATGAGAAAGGTAATGACATGGCAGGTATTCATCATCTGCGGCGTATGGCAAAGTACTATGGGGTAGAAAACATCCATACTTCACTCGAAGGATGTATGACGGAGCTGAAGGCGTGGATGGAACGCCCACGTAAGGAGGAAGAGAAAATACACCACATGCCAGGTCCGGCATTTGAGCCGATGGACAAGCTGAGCAGGATGATTAAGCCAAGTACGAGTCGCAACGAGACACTGTTGGAGCGCTGGAACCAAACCGTTGCTCCTGGCGATACTGTTTTTGTAGAGGGTGATTTCGGAGCCGAAGAGTGGAAGCCATTCCTCAACGGAAAAATAGAACTGATAACAAAATAGATATTCAGCGGAATATCATACTATCATTATTATGGGAACGTCGTAACTACTCCATTCATCTGTGAGTTGTCCAGATTTATCGGATAGGAAAGACTAAACCTTCCTTTATATGTCTGCGGACGGTGCAGTCGTTGAGACTCCACCGTCCTTTTAGGATTAACCAAATACTTCTTTGAATGAATTATAGTTCCGACCGTGAGAGTTATGATCCTCAATGATGGCAAAATGTATCTCACGGAATAACCCTTGGAATTCCGGCTCATCGAAGACCTGCTTGAACAACTGAGCCATGTGTTTGGGCGGATTGGCAAATGCTCCACAACCAAAGGCTCCAAGAACAAGCCTACGCTGTCCGTTATTGTATGCTATTCGTAGGATGGTACGAATAAGGTTGAGGGTTGAGGGAACAAAATTATCGGGAATAGTTGTCCTCCCATTCATAAACCGCCTGATATTATTTGCAGCAACTGCTACAAAATTCACCTGCCACGGTGAATCTAACAAGGCATAGCCATTTGCTTCGGTATCACGAAAGACGGTTACGCCATGAGAGTACACACCACCAAAATTTCTCTTCAATGGATAAGAGTGATGTGGATTGTGGGGTATGCCATATTCTTTTTCGCAATCAAACATTGCAGGATCTGCATATTGGAACAGAAAACGGAAGTAATCAGAACAACGGAAAAGATACTCTTCCTGTGCTCCCGCACCGCCATACACGCCACCACCTGGGTTCTTAGCACTGGCCATATTCAGTACACAAAGGTCATCGGAACCATCTTTGTCCAAAAGATATTTGGCATAGGCCAGACAGTCCTGATTGACAACCTTGTATTCGGTCGTGTATTTACGCTCCACATTTTTTAAAGTGATTTCCTTTTCACAAAAGACATTGTCTTGTAGTGTTTTACCGTTATGAAGGATGTCGAATCGTACAATGATGCCAGAAGGAGCCATATAACCACC
>Ga0256407_10001966_pt1 | contig 40885 bp, 29 predicted proteins | sample RumenRJG_04DNA_FD_193489 | JGI IMG/M metagenome (GOLD analysis project Ga0256407, IMG submission 193489) | Bovine rumen microbial communities from Lethbridge, Alberta, Canada - RJG_04 | ecosystem: Host-associated > Mammals > Digestive system > Stomach > Rumen | place: Canada: Alberta... | reverse complement strand
CGCAGAAGTCAGCCTTCGGATCATCGTTGCCGTACTTCGGAGCGTCCATGCACATCTTCTGGATATCCTCATATCCCTCGAAGTTTGCATCCAGAGCCTTGCACAGCTCATCCATGGTGAGCTTCTTCTCATCATATACAAGATACTTCACATCTGCCACGGAGTTGATGATATCTGCCTGGCCGATGATGTTGATGCCGTTTCCTACGTTGAACTCTGCACCGCCGTTGGCGTAGTCCTTGCCGGTAACCATGCAGTTCGGATAGGTCAGGGACAGGGCCGGTACCGGACGATAATTCTCGCTCAGGTAGTCCAGATAAGAGTTCATGGTTGCCATGGTGTGTACGAAGTAGCTGATCTGCTTCTTGATAGCTGCCATGAAGTCGTCAAAGGTCTTGAAATCACGCGGATCGCCGGTCTGGATGGAAATCTGCTCGCCGGTCTTGCGGCTTCTGCCGTTGGTCATAACCATGTCGACCACGCCGCCCATGCTGATCTCGCCGATATCGGTGTAGCTCTTCAGTCTGCCTTCCAGGTTGGTCTCTACGCAGCCGCAGGGAGTCCAGTCCCATGCCTGAGACAGCGGAACGCCCTTGTTCAGAAGCATCTTGATACCTGCATCATCGTGATAGATGGCCGGCATGGTGCGTCCCATGCGGATGCACTCGGCTGCCTTTCTCAGGAAGGAATCCGGGTTCTTGGAAATGCTGTAGCGGACAGTCATGTTGGGCTCTTTGAGCGCGGTGTCCATGGTGGCCTGGATGGTCATGTAGGACAGGTCGTTGACTGCGTCATTGCCGTAACGGTCGATACCGCCTGCGCAGACCTGAACGGTCATGTTGTATCCTGCGGAGAACGCTGCGGATGCGCCGTCCTGGAAGAGGCCCATCTCTGCGATCTTGATCCAGAAGCAGTCCATCAGCTCCTGTGCGCTGTCCTGGGTAAGGATACCGTCTGCGATATCTTTGTTGTAGTAGTCAATCAGGTACTGGTCCATACGGCCCAGGTTATAGGAAGAAGCGTTCTGCTCCATGAAGATGCAGTACTCATAGGTAAGCATGGACTGAAGCGCCTCGTAGAAGTTGCTGGCCGGCTTTTCCGGAACGTTGCGGTTGACTTCCGCAATCTTAAGGAGCTCAGCCTTTCTCTTCTCGTCCTTCTCCTCCGCTGCCATCTGCTCAGCCAGGTCAGCGTGACGATTTGCCAGGGCAATGATACCTTCCGCGGTAATGATGAGGGACTTATAGAAAATCATCTGCTTCAGAACATCTTCGCCGCCTGCAGCGTCCAGGGAAGCCAGCTTCTCTTCTGCTTCCTTCTTGATGCCGCCTACGCCCTTAGCGAGAAGGGTTCTCCAGCCGGGGGTGTTCTCGCCGTAGCCGCGGACAAACTTCTTATCAACATAGAGCATGCCGCCGTCGCGCATGGTGCGGACGTCATCGGGCATCATCGCATTCCAGCGGTCAAGGACACATTTGCCTCTCCAGTAGGGAGCAACCTCTTCCATGAAGAGCTTCTTGTTCTCCTCAGAGAGATAGAAGGGGTCATACTTACGGGTGCTGATGGTGTCCAGCTCTCTCTCGATAACGGAGCAGGCAGAATCGGGATTCAGGATTCCGGCACGGGGTTTGAATGCCACGCCGCCGACAAGGAGCTCATTGTCCTGGATGAAGATGGGCTTGTTCTCATAAACCATCTTCATGGCAGTTGCCTTCTGGATGGCCCACGGCTGACCCTCGGTCGCCTTGAAGCCCTGGGTTACATAGTAAGCATCTTTGATATCCATCTCTACTCTGTGGGACAGATAGTTCTTTCTCAGTGCATTGATTCTCTCCATGTACGCTTTGCTCATCGATTCTTCCTCCTTAAGGCTTTTTGTTTATATTTGAAACACTCACTTTACACGCACTGCAAATTTTCTGTTCTGCCCTGTATAAGAGCAACTTCTTTGCCAAAACACAGATAAGCTTTGCCAAAACCCCGGGAGATTCCTGTTTTTTATTGATTATGCACAACAAAACATATATTTTTTTATGCATTATGCCCGCTATTTGTCCGATATTTTTCTCCCTCCAGAACTGGTAAATGGGGACGTATCCTGCCTGCAGACAAAAAAAGAGCGCAAAACCGCAAAAAATGCAAAGAAAAAATTTGCGGTTTTGCACCCGGAAATGTACCCTTTTGCCGGCACAGTCCGCTGCATTCTATGGACAGACCCCCGTATTTTTGTTAAACTTTTCAGAGAAACTTAAGTCTTTTTCCGGGAGGAGAGCCTGTCCTATGCATATACAGACGTATCTCAACAACCTGCTCAGTTCCCAGCACCTGGTATCCTATCTTTTCTGGCTGCTCACCGCCGTCGGTCTTCTGAAAGTCACGGAAAAGTGCGGTCAGAAAAGCTTCCTGACATTTATTCCCGGCCTCCGGTACCTGCCCCTCGGCCGGTGCGCGAACCGCCGGGATGAATCTTACCGGTGCGTCGCTCTGGAAATCGTAAGCACCCTGCTGGTCCAGGCCGGCTGGATGGTGCCGGAGGGCAGCAGAGCCTACTATGTTCTCATCGTGGCGGCCATGGTTTTTTCGCTGGTTCTTCTGATATATATGGCGCGCGTCATCGATGGTCTGCGGCTGGTATTCGGCAAAAGCCGGGTATGGCTGGTTTTGTGGATCTTCTTTCCTGCCGTCACCGCCCTGCTGTGGGGATTCGGCAGTAAATACCAGCCTGTCCGCAAAAATACGGATACAAACGACGACCTCCTGGCAGGCACCGTGCCGGCCGACATTGACACCGACATACATATCGAAAATCTTCCCGCGGACGAAGGCCTTCACATCCACATCATGGACCGTCAGGTCAAAGACGGCTCCAAGACGCGGTATCTTCTGAAGGATATCAACCTCGCCATCCCGAACCGCTCCCTGGTTCTTCTTCTCGGCGGGTCCGGTTCCGGCAAGACCACCTTCGTCAACGCCGTCAACGGATATGAGAAGGCCAATGCCGTCATTACCCTGAACGGCATAAATATTTACGAAAATTACGACAAGATGAAATACCGTCTCGGCTTTGTCCCCCAGCAGGAACTGATGCGGATGAACGACACCGTCCTGCGCACCATATCCGACGCGGCCATGATGCGGCTGCCCGTCGGCACCACCGCAGCGGAACGGAGACAGAAGGTGGACGCCGTCATGGATACCCTGGGCCTTACTGCAGGTAAGGACGGCCTGGTTGCCAAAAAATCCGGCGGCATGAAAAAGCGTATCTCCATCGCCATGGAGCTGGTCTCCGACCCGGATCTCTTTATTCTCGATGAGCCGGACTCCGGCCTGGACGGCGTTATCGCAAGAGAGCTCTTTGAAAAGCTCCGGTCGATTGCCGATGAAGGAAAGATTGTCCTCGTCATCACCCACACGCCGGACCGGGTGGTCCATTTCTTTGACAAGGTCATCGTCCTCGGAAGGGATTCCGGACGGGTCGGAAGACTTGCCTTTTACGGCAGTCCCGACGAGGCCCGGGCTTTCTTCGGGAAAAACACCATGGAAGAAGTGGTCATGTCCGTCAACCGAAAGGATCAGGGCGGCGAAGGCCGGGCCGATGAATTCATCGCCCGCTATGCAGCCCTTGTGAGGGCAGCGCAGGAAAAGACTTCCGCAGAACCTGCGGCGGATACAGAAGCCAGAAAGGAGGAACCGGACCATGAATGAGAAAACTGCTCTGCGCTATCCGGGCAGACTGGCCCAGATTCCCATCTATTTCGGAAAGCTCTCCCGCATGTTCCTCTACCAGAGTGACTGGAAGGCACTGCCGATGGCCGCCATCATCGCCGGCGTTGTCACCTTCGCCGTGGGACAGAACCTCTTTAAAACCCAGGAAGGCACCACCACCGGCTGCTTTGCCCTGGTCTGCGTCTGCATCTGGAACGGCTTTTTCAACTCCATACAGGTCATCTGCAGAGAGCGGCCCATCATCAAGAGGGAGCACCGGGAAGGGCTGCACATTACTTCCTATATCGCAGCCCATCTGATCTACCAGATGCTCCTGTGCATCGTCCAGACCGTCATTCTTCTGGGCGTCTGCCGCCTGGCGGGAGTGTCATTCCCGACCGAGAGCCTGATCACCGGCAGCTTCATGCTGGATCTGGGGCTTACGCTCTTCCTCATCACCTACGCGGCGGATATGCTGAGTCTGGCCATCTCCTGCCTGGTGAAGAATACCACCACCGCCATGACGCTGATGCCCTTCATGCTGATCTTCCAGCTGATTTTCTCCGGCGGCCTGATTCCTCTCGAAGGTCCGGCCTCCGCCCTCACCAGCTTCACCATCTCCAAATGGGGACTTTACAGCCTCTGCACGCTGGGCAATTTCAACTCCCAGCCCATGGTTACCCTGTGGAACACCCTGTTCAAGTTCCGGGGTGTGGAGTTCGAAGGCATTTTCCCGATTCAGCTGGCCATGTCCAAGATTGAGCGGGAAGGCGGAATTGATGCATTCTGCAAGGCATCCGGCACCTACACCAGTAAAGCGGAGTACCTCTTCACCGCCGAGAATGTCCTGAACTGCTGGGTTCCGCTCCTCATCTATGCGGCGGTATTCGCCCTTGTGGCCATCATTCTTCTGGAATTCATTGACCGCGACCGCAGATAGAGAGCATATGATGTCATCCTCTTCTTCCGCCGGGCATGCGCTCGGCGTAATAACTCTGGCTCCTTGCCGTGTTGGCCCTGGTCCGGTACAGCATCTGGAGATCATTTTCCAGATAGACCGATGCCGCCAGGTTCGGGTCATACTCCATGCAGTCCCCGCGATCGGGGCACAGCGGCAGTATGATCGCCTCGGAAAGTCTCGACAACGTAAGATTTCTCGCAAACCGTGCCCGGTACTCCTGCTCCAGAACGAGCAGCACGTCCCGGGCATTTCTGATGCAGCAGGCACTGAAATCGTAGGCTGCATCGTCAGAAACGCCCTCCAGGGCAACGTTGGTGTAAGGTCTGATCAGATTGATGGAAGGCTCAAGCCCCGCCACCTTGGTCTGGTCTCTCCTCACCTGGTCCCCTCCGATAAAGGGATAGAGGGAAGATTCCGCAAACCAGTCCCGCATATTCGGCACATAATACACCGAATCTCCCGAAAGCCCCAGAGAGGCCAGCACATCCCGGCCGTAGCCGGTCATGACGCCCACGAGAAGCTTTTTGATATTTACGCCCTCCCTGAGGAACATGGGCGCCAGCGTGGAGATACGGATGCCGCTCCGGTTCAGCACGTCATCCACCAGGATAACCGGCCGCCCGAAGGACTTGATGGTTTTTACCTGGGTCGGCAGCGGCGTATAATTCGGGAAGGCCTCGACGCTGCACCCGATCAGGTCCGGGTCGTAGACCTTGTCCGTGTGGATCGTCTTGGTCACCGTGTTGGGCATGACCCCGCCCCGGAGAATCTTTCCGTAGGGAACGCACATCATCTCGCCCAGCTTTCTGGGAACCTGCACCTCCCGGGGCACATGGTTGATCTGCACCACCTTGTCCACCATCCGGTGATAGAGAACGCTGGCCGAAACCGAAAGCACCAGCTGGCCCGGATAAAGCTTTGCCATGCTGTGCTGCAGCTCCTGCTGCGCCCGGTGAATGGTCCTGAGAATCCGCGTATTGGAGGAAAATGGCTCCTTCAGCGTCGTTTCCATATTGGCCAGAAGCATCAGGGGCGCATGCATATCCACCACGTAGATATAGGTATGCTCCGGCGCCTCCTCCGGACGCACAAAGCCCTGCCGTATCATGGCGGAGGCCACCCGGTTGCTGCAGACGCCGCCCTCCGGATAGAACACGGCGTAGTCGCAGCGGTGTCCGAAGGAATACATGATGAGCTCCGTCAGAAGAAGCTGCTCTGCGTCGTGGATCTCCGGCCGCTCGCCCGCATAGAATCCGGAAATCAGCAGCACGTCTCCCGTGGTCCTGGACCGGATCATGTCGCAGATGCGGATGTCCCCGAGAACGCCGTACAGCTCCTCCGGCGCCAGATACTGGAATCTGGCAAATGCCACCGGCCGGTTTTCGCTCATCTGATTGCGCAGAATCATCAGCCGGTCGCCGCTGCGGTGCAGCTCCTGGAGGATGGCCTCCCTGTGAGGCTCATTCTTCAGCAGCGTCCCGGCCAGCTCTTCTTCCACGCTGGGATAAGGCGGGTCTGCTTCCTCGAAGCTGACCGCCCGGGCATTGATCAGCGGCTTATACTCCGGCTCCCGGAGATACAGTCCGTTATTGTAGATATATTCCTGTACCACCGGGTCGATCAGATTGGAAATATCCCGGTTCATATCGATGTTTTCCCGGATTCTGGTGGAGGAAATCTCCATCAGCTCTTCCGGAAGCTCCAGCTCCACCAGTTTTCCCCGGATCTGGCGCATCATATCCCGGTTATACTTGGAATCCATCTTTTCATCGCCGACCCGACGGAAGGCGACGTGATTCATGCTCCGGATCACATCATTGTCGGCGCCTTCTTTATAGAAGGAAGCGTTGGCTATGACGTCCGAACCCACCACCAGGTAGAGCTCCCGGTCCGCAAAGATTTCCTGGAGTCTCCGCATATCGTCCGGATTGCCGGGACTTAAGGGAATCTCATAGGGGAACAGGTGAATGTGGAACTCATCCGCGGTGGACATATTCACAATCCGGCGGCGGATAAAGTGGGGCTGTGCCTTTTTGGACCAGGAGAACTCATCCACCGACAGATACACGTCAAATCCCATATCCCGGATAATCTTTGCGATTCCCTTGTGCGACAGGGTAAAGGGATCAAAGGTCCCCGGGAAGAAGGCGACCTTCTTCCGGGTATGCATGTCAAATTCTCCCACCATCAGCCGGTACTCGGTGATAAACCGGTACAGATTGGAAAGGCAGGCCGCACGGTAAAAATGAGTCAGCTCTCCGCCGGGATTTTCCTTCAGCTGGAAAAAGATCTTGGTGCAGGCCGCGTTGAAGACCGAACGTTTCTCGGCAATATGAAGCAGCTTCGAACCAAATACCTTCTGTCCCATCACCAGCAGAGCTTCCTGCCGGACAATCTCCCGATAGTTTGCCATGCCGGCGAGAAGCATTCCCACCAGCCGCTTCCAGCGGTTTTTCCCTGTTTCCGCATCCTCCTTAAACCGGGTCCGGTACACCGGATAATGCTCCAGCATGGTACCTGCCGCATCAATGACCGCTGCGGCGGCGTATTCTGAAGAACCGGTCATGGTTTCGGAAAGGGAAAGAAGCAGTTCATCCAGCTGCTCCGGCGGAAGCCACAGCGCCACCTGGCCGAGCCACTCCGGAATCGTCCGGGAGTAATCGGTCTCGCCGATCTCCAAATCCCGCAGCATTTCCACCGCGATCTCGTTCCACTGGTCTACCCGGAGCAGGGGCCCGAGACTGAGGAGCGCTTTCCCCGCCGTATTCCGCACCAGCATATAATGGCCGACCTTCAGCATATTTGACAGATGGGCTGCGATATGAAGGGCATGGCTCTTATCTCCCCGCGCCACCTGGTCCTCGAGGATCTGAATATTCACCGCCTTCGCCACCCAGGGTGTGCCGGTTTTCAGATTGTCCAGGAAAATCTCCGATACGATGTCCTGGTCATAGAGCTTTTCTTCCTTCGCGCAGACGCCGAGATTATTCTCAATCCTGCACTTCAGGTATTCATACATATGAGAGTCGTCAAGGTCTGCATTCTCCACAACGGCAAGTATCCGGTCTTTAATTTCCGCATTATCTCCGCAGCCGCTGCTCACCTGCTCCAGCGCTCTCCAGGCCGAGATCCGGACCTCCGCATTCCCGCTCTCCGCACAGAACAGGACGGTGTCTGCCACCGTCTTCTTTTCTTCGTCTGACATGGCATCAAAGGGCAGAACCTCAACACAGTTCATCAGCACAAACTGCTCTTCTTCGCTCTTTTCCTCCGGACTGCGGTACCAGAAAAGAAGCGGTTCCAGGAACATCTGCAGATCCCCGGGCTCTGCGTATTCTGTCAGCGCCATGACGATATTCTTCAGCTGATTGCGGATGCGCTTCTGCTGCAGATCCACGAGCCGGTAATCCGGGCGGATGGTCTGCTGCAGATAATGGGTCCAGAGATTTTTCACCTTTTCCTGGGTGATATCCTTCATGCCCTCCGGTCTGCGCTTCCGGTAGCCGGCGTTGAACTGAGCGATCACCTGTCCTAAAAGCTGTGCGCTCTGGATTCGTATCTCTCCGTCCCGGTTCATGAACAGCTCATACAGAAACTGCAGGGTCTGCTCCTTCTGGATATCATTGGCATAGGTAAAATACTCCCGGAAAATGTTCAGGTAGGCGCGGACATTTTTCCAGTTTTTCTCGCTTCTGGCGGCCTCCAGGAGGTTGCCGAAGCTTCGGTCTGCCATCATGCGGTGCATCACCGAGAGGTTGTGCTCGATGGCCATAAAGGTCAGAGACTGCACGGCCTGCGCCGGCGTCTGCAGGGCCGGCAGCGGCATCTGTACCGGCTTTTCGGGGTGTCCGGACAGATCGACGTCGACGCCATTGGCCCGCATCCAGGTCTCAAAATCCTGCAGCTTGGAATAGACAAACCGGTACCGCATGACTTTCTTCTCATCGACATCGAAGAATTTTCCGAGGATCGTGTTGAAGGCGTCGGCCAACGGCGTGATGTGCATGATCTCCACGCCGTCCTTTCCCCGCGAGGACTTCACCCGAAAATCCGAATAGATCAGGGCGAGGGCCTCCACCGAGAGATTCTCCGGCTCCAGATCCCAGGTAGAATGGTTGGCTGCGATATGGCCGATGTAGGGCAGATTGTGGGAATCATACCACAGAGCCGTATAATAATAGTGCATGAAGGGCACCTTTTCATTGGGCTTGCAGCCGAATTTACCCAGATCATGGCCGGCCGCGGCGCCAGACAGGAGTGCCAGGTCAATGGGGGCCTCCGCCAGGGAAAGACCTCTTCCGATGGTCATCGCCACATAGTGGACGCCCGCGATATGCTCCAGGGTCTTGAACTTTGTGACTTCGGCGGAGAGACGCATCATCTCATAGACAAACTCTTCCCGCCAGAACCGGAGAAATCTCCGGTATTCCGCAGCCGTATCGGATTTCTGTATCTCCATGTCGTCCAGGAACGCGAAATCCTTCATCGGGTCAAAGGCCAGGTGCTGCCGCTCCAGGTCAAAGAAGTACCGGAGAACCCGAAGATAATAGACCGCCGCCGGACTTGGCACACAGGTTTCGGTAAACTCCGGTTCCGGATAAAGGATATGGCAAACATACCGGTAAGTGAAGGACATCCATCCTTCCTCCGGCTCCGTTCCCAGAAGGTCCATGCCTGGCCGGCAGGCCTCCAGAATCTGACTGCAGGTAAACCTGGACCGGACCGGGAGAAACCCGGAGAGCTTCTCCTCCCACCAGTCTTTATCCAGCAGCGCATCAAAATCCGCCGTAAGTCCCGGCGCGCTCACCTCATCGTATAATGCCTGATAAAACTGTCTGATATCCTTCTTTTTCATCGAAACCCCACCTGTCCTGCCATTTTCTCGTCACATCTCAAGCATTCAGCATCTGCAGCGGGACTGCGGTGCAATCCCGGAGCGCTGAATTTTTATGCACATTATAGCACTTCTTCAGCTGATCTGCCATCGAACGGTGCTCCCCTCGTCCCCCTTTTCCACAATCAGCTGATTCTCTATCTCCTGCTTCAGCTCCGTCACATGGGAAATGATGCCGATAAGCCGCTCTCCGCCGGCCATCCGCATGAGCACCTTCACCGCCTGCTCTCTGGAATGATCGTCCAGGGACCCGAATCCCTCGTCGATGAACATGACGTCCAGATGGATGGCCGAGGATTTCTCCCGGATCTGGTCCGCCATGCCGAGGGCAAGGGACAGCGCCGCCATGAAAGACTCGCCGCCGGACAGGGTCCGGACCTCCCGCTCCCTTCCGGTCACGGTGGAATAGACCATCAGGTCCAGTCCCCGGTTTTTCCCTTCTCCCGCTTTGTCCAGGTCAACCATCCGCAGCTCAAACTGCCCCGCCGACATCTCCCGGAACCGGTAATTCGCCGCATCCAGAATCCGCTCCAGATAATACCGCTGGGCGAAGGTCTCGATATCCATGCGGGAACCGGATACCTTGCCGGCCAGCAGATTGTGGAGGCGCTCCACCTTCTGGTACTCTTCCACGGTCTTCTTCCGCTCTTCCATCGTCTGCCCCAGCTTCTTCTGCGCCTCACGGTCCGCCCGCAGCATTTCCTGCAGGGCTGTGAGCTCCTCCTGTACTGCCGCGAGCCGCTTTTCCGCAGTGCCTGCTGCCTCCTCCAGACCGGAAAGATCCGGCTTTGGCCGCCCGGCGATGGCTTCCTCCGCCGTCTTCCGGGATGCTGCGGCGGCAGCCTTGTTCTCCCGGAAAGAAGCTTCTTCCTTCTGCAGCGCCTCCGCGTCCTTTCTCTCGTATGCTGCGGTCAGGCTCTTCCAGCGGCTCTCCGGATCTTCTGCCCCGCCGTTTCTGCGAATCTCCGCATCTGCCGGCAGGCCGTCTGTGTTTCCTTCCGGCAGTGCTTCTCCATCTTCGGCAATACTGCCTTTCATCAGTACCTCCCGGTTTTCTGCCAGCAGTTTCTCATACTCCCGCTGTCTCTCTTCCGCCTCTTTCCGGTATTCCGGTAGTTCTTCCTCATAGCGCCCAATCAGCGTCCGGGCATTGTCCGCAGCGCTCTTCGCCTTCCGGGCCTTTTCAAGACAGTCTTTATAGCTCCGTTCCTGCTGCCGCACTTCCTCTTTCAGGGAATCTGCGAAGTTCTGCAGACTCTCCCGCTCGGCAGGAACCCCCTCCGGCAGATGTTCCGCGGCCCAGAGGTCAAATTCCTTCCCGGAAGCCTCATAATTCTTCTGCTTTTCCGCCGCCAGCTCTGCTGCTGCAGCGGCTTCTGCACCCTTCTTCAGCCGGAACGACTGGAGCTTTGCACTCTCACCTGCCAGCGCTTCGATCTCTTCTCTGGTCAGGTTCTCCGCTTCCCCCTCCAAAACACAGGGATGGGGATGATTAATCGATCCGCACACAGGGCAGGGCTCGCCCTTCTTCAGCTGTTCTTTTGCCAGGAAGCCTGCCTGGGCGTTCAGGAATGCGGCGTGCTTTCTCTCATATTCCCGGTTCTTTTCCTCAAAGGCAAGATGAGCCTCCTCGGAGGCCTGCATTGCCTTTTCTGCCTTCTTCTGCTGAAGAAGGACGTCCTTCTTCTCCCGTTCCAGACTCTCCAGCTGCTCCAGGGCACGTTTTATCCGCTCTCCGTTCCGGGTTTCCCTCTCCTTCAGCTTTTCCAGCATATCGCCGGACTGTTTTTCCTTCTCTGCCGCATTCTCCGCCGCTGCAAGGAGTTCCGGGTATGCTTTCTTCTCTATAAAAAGCTTCTTCTCCGTCCCGGCGACCAGCTGCCTGCTGTCCGCAAGACGCCGATACACGGAATCGATCTCCCATGCCGCAGCGATGGCATAAGCCAGCTGCTTCTTCTCCGCCATGGCCGGCTCTTCGGCCGCACACGCAAGAAGCAGCGCGTCTGCCCGCTCCTTCTGAAGGTAGGAATTCAGCAGGTTCTTTCCTTCCGTCAGGGCATCGCGGAGACGGTCCCTGTCTCCTGACGCTGCCGCAAAGCGTACTTTCCCGGCAGACTCCTCTTTCGCAAGAATCCCACAGAACCGGTTCAGATCCTCCAGCAGCGCTTCCATATCCGTCACCGACAGGCGGTCGGAGGCCGTAATCCTGTTCTGCAGATCCCGGATTTCTGCGGAAAGCTGCTCCCGCTCTGCCGAAGTCATCCCTTCTCCTGCCGCGGTATCCGCTCTCTGCTCTGCATTACCCTCCGTCACCGGGAGATTCCACTCTCCCGGCATCTTCTCCGGCACCCGGATATGGGCTGCCTCGGTCTGGCAGACGGTGCGGATTTTTGCCATCTCCGTCATCTTTTCGCTCTTCCGGCGGGCGAGTTCACTCACCACATCCTCAAAAAAGCCGGTGCCGAACAGCTTCCGGAAGATAACCTTCTTCTCATCGGACTTCGCCCGCAGAAGCTCCATGAATTCGCCCTGGGCGATCATTCCCACCTGCATGAACTGGGCCTTGTTAAGCCCCAGGATCTCCTCCAGCTTCTCGTTGGTCTCTTTGATATTCCGGGAATACTCTCTGCCGTCCGGCATGATGAGGGAGACGGTCTCCTTTTCGTCGATGACTCCCCCGCCGCGCTTTGCGGGGCGGACATGGCGGAGCACCCGGTGCACCATAAATGTTCCCTTTTCCCCCTCGGTGAATTCCAGCTCCACAAAGGGGGTCTCCCCCGCTGCGGCAAACTGGCTCTGCAGCTCCTGGCCGCTCTTCTTATTGTTTCCCGAGCTGGCCTCGCCGTAGAGGGCGTAGACCATGGCGTCAAATATGGTGGTTTTTCCGGCTCCCGTATCTCCCGTAATGAGAAACAGGTTCTGGTTCGTCTCCCGGAAATCAATGACTGTCTTCTTCCCGTAGGATCCGAAGGCCTGCAATGTCAGCTTTATGGGTCTCATCCTTCTTCTCCCTCCCCCGAAACGGTATTCATCACATCCCTGAGAAGCTCTTCCTCCCCCGGAAGAAGCTCACCCAGGAAATCCAGGCAAAGCTCAAAGGGATCCCGTTCCCTGCGGGCAGCATTCTCCGCCGCCCGGTAGTCGGCCCTGCGCTCTGTCTCTCTCCGGATCTCCAGGAGATTCGGGAATGCGTTCCGCAGCCGGTCCTGCATGTCCAACACGTCCAGGTCCACCGTATCGGTCAGAGTCACCGAGACATAATCCTCCGAGGGCATCATCAGCACCTCGGAAAGACTTCCCCGGATTCTCCGGACCCGGCGCAGGGGATGCAGGGGAAGTGCCTGAATCTGCACCTTGGTCTTTTCCCCCATTTCCACCAGAAGGACCGCCTTCTCCTGTCCCGCCTCACTGACAGAGCAGGCCAGCGGCGTTCCGCAGTAGCGGAAGACCTCCTGCCCCACCTTCATGGGTTTGTGGATGTGGCCGAGGGCCGCGTAGTCGAAGTCCTCCAGCACATCCGCCGACACCTGGTCTATATTTCCGACCGTTACGATCTCGGAATCTGCCCGATCCACCTCCTCCGCAGAGGTTCCCGCGGGAAGATAAAACTGGTGGCTGACGAGGACATTGCGCTCCGCGGCATTGATGTTCTCCCGAAGGATAAGCCGCCGCAGCGTCTCGTCGTAGGACAGATTATTCCCCTTCTCGTCCGTTCCGGTAATCTCCTTCACCATGGAAGGCCGCACGAAGGGAAGAAGGTAAAAGTTTACCTTCCCATGGTCATCCGCGAGGGTTACCTTCTCGATGTGCTCCCCCTCCCGCACCGGCGGCATGCCGATCATATGGATGTGCTGACGCTTAAGAAGCCCCCGGTACAGGTTCACCCGGGGTGCGCTGTCATGGTTTCCGCTGATCATCATAATCTCCGCTCCGGGGCAGGCCCCGGTCAGCATCCGCAGGAAATCGTCAAAGAGTTCTACCGCCTCCGCCGACGGCACCGCCCGGTCGTAGATATCCCCGGCAATGACGATGGCGTCCGGCTTATGCTCCTTCGCCAGCTCTGCGATCTGTGCAAAGATATATTTCTGGTCTTCCCGGAGATCCCGGTTTACCAGCTTCAGTCCGATATGCAGGTCGGATAAGTGAAAAAATCTCATTCTAAATCCCTCCTGTATGATTAAGACATGCTCGCAATCCATGCGCACCGCATGCTCCTTTGCCGCCTCCAGGGGGGCGAAAAGCCCGCGCCCTTAAGCGGTTATACTTGCAAGGCGCAGCAGTTCCCAGACTGCTGCGCCTCTTGTCTTCTCTTCCGGCCGTGATGTCAGTTGTTCGGTTCTTGCCGGATCATGTTAAAGAAACCACTCGGTGAACAGCTCTTTGATGGAAGAGGTGTTCAGTGGGTGTTCCCGTGTCTCGAATGTCATGAACAGCTGCTTTCCTGGATAGATTCCGTTTTTCTGCAGAAGTGCCATTCTCTTCAGCGCATTGCCGCAGTACTCCGGCACGTCCATCATGCCAAAGTGTTCCAGGTATTTTTCTTTCCTCTCTCTCACATGAAGAACCGTAAAATCCGGATAGATCACAATTCCCCCTTCGAGTTCCAGCTCACACTCATAGCGGTAGGGAATCCCCAGCTCCTGCAGTGTGTTCGCAATCAGAATCTCCGATTTTGAACGCACCTGCTCACCCTTTCTGGTCCGGAATTCCGGATTGTCATCCCGGATTCCTTTTGTAAAATATTTTTCCTGCTCCCAACGCCGAATGTACACGTCATCCGGAAGCCATCCCGGCTCTACCAGCGCTTTCCTCCAGACCGGCAGTGAATCATAGACATCTTCCGCCGCTACTCCCAGCTGCGCATTCAGACGTTTCAACATCTGAAGCTCCCGATTCGCCGCACACAGCACCTTCTTGTCATAGTCCTTCTGCGCAAGCGCAGCAGCCAGCTTCCTCTGGTGCCGCCCCAGATATCTCCCGCAAAGATTCTCCCCGGTCACCTGGTAGTACTGCGGATTCTTCCTTCCGCAGTTTACGCGAAGCCGCCCGGCAGGTGCACGTTTCAGCATCATCTCCCGTTTGCGGCTGATATCCTCCAGCACCACAATTCGTTCAGAAATCTGATTTTTCATATCATTCTTCCTTTCCGGTTCCTCTCCAAGTACATGTCCCGCAAAAGAAGTACTTCTATAATACCCCTGCAGAAGTCGAAACGCAATAAGAAGCCTTTCTTCGATCGGACTCACACTCTCCGTCACCCTTGGAAGAACAACGTCGTTGCAATAATCATATAATTATATTCTATGTATATATAATGATTAATTTTTCTGGATTTTAGCACACCTTTTGCTAAGTTCAAGCCTTCCTGGTGCGTCCGTGCAAATCGCCTAAAAGTTTTACGCACTACATAATGAAAATTCGAGTTCTGATGTGCTCATGCAAGAGGCTGTATCAGCCCGCTAAAGAAGTTTTTCGCCATTTTTCACACTAAAATATAATGATACCTTCATCTAGTGCGTTCCTCTTTCCATTTTTTCTTCTCACACGCCTATTTTGCGAAAGTTTCTTCGTGCATGAACGCACCAAAACAGAAGACTCTCTCTTCTAGTGTGTAATTTTATTTGTGCCTTTGCGCGAACGCACCAATATGCGTTTCTCTCACTTTCAGTGCGCTGTTTCCCTGTTCCGAAAACAGCAATATGCTGTTCGCCCGCTCCAAAAACAGTAGTGCGCTGTTCACTTACACTGCAGGCCACTACTTTTCCCTTGATCCTCCGGAGAAAACTATCTAGAATGAAATTGAAATCTCACGCAAAATACTCCAGTGAAGAATAAAGGAGATTGTGATGTCTTATCTGAAAGATAATGCCCGCTTCGCCGGAACCGGCGAAAGGGATGCCAATGGATATACCCTGGATGAATTTCTGAACAGCTATGACCCGAGAAAGTATGACAGTCCCTGCAATACAGTGGATATGCTGGTGTTCCGGTCGAAGGAACCCTACCGCAGAAAGGATCAGCCGCTGAAGCTTCTCCTGATCAAGCGGAAGAATCACCCCAGTATCGGCTTCTGGGCTACCCCGGGCGGGTTCGCGGATGTTTATGAGAATCTGGAGGATTCCGCAAAGAGAGAGCTTCTGGAGGAGACCGGTGTTTCCGGTATTCCGCTGATTCAGCTGGGCACCTGGGGCGACTATGACAGAGACCCCAGATGGCGCATTATCACCACCGCCTATCTCGCCCTGGTGGAAGGGGATCTGGCAGAGCACGCCGGCGACGACGCGGCGGATGCGGCCTGGTTTGACGCAAAGCTGGTGCCGACAGAAAGCATGCCATCTGCAGGAGATTCAAAGCAGATTCCGACAGAAAAAGAGACACCTGCCGAAGCAGGTGCCGATATAGATGAGAACAAAGAATACTACACGCTTCTCCTGGACTGCCCGGAACGGGATCTCCATCTCAGCGCAGAGATAGGCGTCACCTGGGAAATCCACGGTCTTCTCCGGAAGCGTCACTACAGCCTGATTCGCTCCGAAAAGCTGGCAGCGGATCATCCGCTGCTGATTGCGGATGCCCTGCTGTATCTATATGATTTAGCAGAGTAATGCCTCATTTTTACGCAAGTGCCGCCAGCAGACTGTTGGGCACACTTCTCGGCCCCCGCACGGCGAAGATGTTAAACTCTTCATTCAGCCGGCGGAAGGTGAATTCCTGCGGGTCATAGCACTTCTCCAGCCGGATCATCATCAGGGTCTTGATATTGACGTCCTTATTCCTGCCGCGGTAGGGAATATCCGTCTGGGTTACTTTACAGCGGTACAGAATCGCCGACACCGGAGCTGCCACGTACATGAACACGGTATCTCCGGTGCGGATGCCGGCTCCCTGCTTCCAGCGGATTTCCTTCTCATGGCGGAAGGCCTCTATCACATCGTAATACTTCGGATTGGCCGGAATGAGCCAGTCCTTCGGCGGCCGGACCTTGTCCCGCTGCTTTTTTGATGCCGTTGTCCGGAAGCTTATATCAATCAGGTCCAGGATTTCCGGGAGCGCCACGGTCCCGTCCAACAGGATGGAGATCCAGTTTCCCCTGCTCAGGTGATATCCGGGGAGAATGCCCTCCTTCTGCAGCAGAATATCCCGCAGAAACAGGTCGTCCAGCTTGATGTTGAGGACATCGATACGGCTGCTCACATTCCGGATCATGCCGCTGAGACCGAGCTCTGCGATGAATGAATCTGCGCTGCCGCTTTCCTCACCGGCTTTGCCTCCGCCATAAGTCTCTGTAACAGCAGGCCCGCTTCCATAGGATGCGGGCAGACCCAGCTTTTCCGCCGGCACATCCATAATGATGGCAAACCATTTCCGGTTGTCCTGATGCCGGAAAACCGCATAATCCGGAAACCGCTTCCACAGAAACTCCGGCTCTGCCTTATACTTCTTTTTCATATACCGGTAAATCTCTTCGCGCATGTTTTTCTTGCTTTTCTCCCCTCTGTGCTATATGATGTGCAAAGTCACTTTTCTGATTACCCATTCCAGGTACGCTTAAAAAGCCCGTATTACGGGCGCATGTAAACAAAACTTATGGACAGAGACTTCCTGCGCCGGGTTGCGGCATTATGCATCCCCATGGCGCTCCAGAATCTGATTAACACCGGCGTCATGGCGGCGGACGTCTTCATGATAGGACGCGTCGGTGAAAATGTCCTCTCCGGGGCCTCCCTGGCGGGACAGATCTTCTTCATCCTGAACCTGATCCTCTTCGGGGTCTGCTCCGGCGCCAGCGTCCTCATCGCCCAGTACTGGGGAAAACAGGACCTGAACACCATTGAACAGGTGGCGGGCATCGCCATCCGGATCACCGTTTCGACGGCGGTCGCATTTACCATTGTCACTCTGGCTATCCCGCAGATGCTGATGCGGATCTTTACCTCCGACCCGGAGGTCATCGGATACGGCGCACAGTATCTTCGGATTATCGCCCTGACCTACCCGGTGGTGGCTTTTGTTTCCACCTACCTGATGCTTATCAAGAACATCGAGCGGGTCGTGATATCCACCATTGTATACCTGATTTCCCTGTGCGTAAATATCTGCATGAATGCCCTGCTGATCTACGGTCTCTGCGGCTTCCCGGCCCTCGGCATAAGGGGCGCCGCCATCGCGACCTCCATCGCCAGGCTCACGGAGCTGGCCATAACCCTGTGGTACGCCCGCTTCCGGAATTCAGATATGAAGGTCCGCCTCCGCTATGTGCTGCACACGGAGATGCCCGGACTCATGGGAGATTTCCTGAAGTACAGTCTCCCCGTCATCATCAATGAGATGCTCTGGGGTCTGGCCTATTCGGCCAATGCGGCCATCATCGGTCATCTGGGCTCCAACGCCGTGGCGGCCCAGTCGGTAGCCATGGTCACGAGACAGCTGGCCACCGTAGTCACCTTCGGTATCTCCGGCGCCACCGCCATCATGATCGGCAAGGAAATCGGCTTCGGCGACATCAAACGGGCTGAGCAGTATGGGAAAAACTTTGTTATTCTCTCCATCATCTTCGGATGCATCGGCGCCCTCACCATCCTGGCAGCACGGCCGTTTATCATTGCCGGCATGGGCTTCTCCGATGAGACGGCAAGACTTCTCCATATCTTCCTCTTCGTCATGAGCTACTACTGTATCATGCAGAGCCTGAACACCACCCTGATCGTTGGCGTGTTCCGGGCCGGGGGAGACACAAAATTCGGCCTCTACATGGACACCGGCACCATGTGGGGCGTCTCCATCCCCCTGGGATGCATCGCCGCCTTTGTGCTGCATCTGCCGTCGGAGATTGTCTTTATCATTCTGATGAGCGACGAAATTCTTAAAGTGCCGCTGGCGCTTGCCCGGTATCGGAAGAAACTATGGCTTAAAAACGTAACGCGGACTGCCTGACGGCAGCCCGCGTTTGTTACTATCATAGCCAGCCGCAATCAGATCTGTCAGGATCTCCTCAGCAAACTCGCTCCCCGGCAGACTGTTCACCGGTGTAATAATCAATCTTCCGTCCTCTACCGAACACGTCGGATTCTGTGTAATATCTGTTCTCTTACATCTCTTTTGAAATATAACCCCTGCTCTGAGCTGTCTTTTCCGGCAGTCTGGTGCTTCTCTTTCGATAATTACAGCTCTCTGGCCTTTGTGAAAACGATTCAGGGATGTAATCTGCCCTGAACTACATGAAGAACATGGGTGCTGCTGCCGTGCATCTGAAAGTTCTGCATCCCTTACGCCGGGGTGCCTCTCCGGCTTAGATGTATCATGCCAAAAGGCCGGCAGTTTCGCGCAAAAAATACAGCTCTGTCACCATCTGTTTGGATGACAGAGCTGTATTCCTGATTAAATCAAATCCGCTCGTTGGGTTCGCACCATAGAATCGTGTTATTTCAGCTCAAAAGACTGTTCACTGCCCTTTCAGGCTGTCCTTTTTTAATTGCTCACAGGCAGCTTCCGATTACGCATTCACATTCCCGCCGCAGAACTCGCAGTTTCCTGCCGCGTCCGGAGTGGTTTCAGCACCGCACCAGGGGCAGGTTACCTTGCTGCCGGCTGTCATGCCCTGGTACTTTGCCACCGCAGCCATGGCCTCCTCCTGCGCCTTCCGCAAGTACTCATGCTGCTGTTCCGGTGTCATATTCTGGAACTGCCGCATCTTCTCTATCCGATTTGCCAGCTCCGGATCCATACCCGCCGGAATCCCTGCAGTGCCGGCTGCACCGGCCGCCGCGCCAAACCCGGCACCCGCAGCTGCAGCGCCTGCTGCCGCACCGCCGAATGCTCCTGCCATGGCTCCTGCGCCGATCCCGGCACCGTACTGGTTGCCCCCCGGACCGCCATAGATATTCGGATTTGCACCAGCCTGCTGCCCATAGCCCCGGTGTGCCTGCATCAGCGCTTCCTTGATCTCATTGCCCAGGCTCACATATTCCTGGTATTCATTGAAGCCCCGGTCCGCGCCGAGAGAGATTCCCGGACGGCGCACACGCCAGCTCGAGGAAGCAGCGGTCATGGACTGCTCGCCGGTGCGGACAGAACCGGAATTCAGCAGGAACTTCATATCGTCAAAGTAGGGGTGATTGACCCGCACGGTACAGTAGAAGTTATAGGAATACTCGTAGCGGGGCGGATTGTAGCTCACCTGCTTGCCGTCCTTCGTCTCTTTCTTCTCGGAACGGCTCTCGTTGATGTCCAGATTCACATCCAGCACCTGGTCCAGGCAAATAATATCCGGGTTGGCGGCCGCATAGTCTCTGGCATTGCTCACCACGAAAGTCCCAGCATTCTCATCCAGGATGACCCGGTAGTACTTGCCGATGCTTCTGGTGGGATTAAAGGAAGCGAGCGCCTGCTGGTTCTGCTCCCGGTAGGCGAGCTGCTGCTTAATCTCCTCCACCGTGCTGCTTCTGCGTTCGGAAAACCATGGAGAAAGCTTCGCAGCACAATTCTTGCAGAGATTTCCGTCCGAAAGCTTGCGGTTTCCGAGAAGTCCTATCTTCTCGCCGCAGACATCACAATACTTCTTATCAAAAAATCCCATAATACCCTGCTCCTTTCCTGCTTCTCTTGTATTCTGATTTCTTTTCCGACAGATATTTCCCGGGAGACCCGCCGGACCGGCTGCCTGCAGACAGTATCGCCGTCCGCACAGTCCCCCTTATATAAAACATGTTATCAGAAATCAAAACCTGCATCATCCTACTTTTGATGCATTTCACTTCCAGAAAGGCTCGATCATGGGCGCATAGCGCACCTTCACACCGATATGGTCCGTGTAGGCCTTCAGATGCAGGAAGGCTCTCCGGTAGGCCTGCTCCGGCATTCTGCTGCGGATGGCTTCCGCGATATCCTTCTGGGAAACCTCCTCATGCTCTTTGCGAAAGCTTTCCTCGCCGAAAATCCGGAAGATTTCAAAGGAAGTATCACAGACCACCCGGAGAATCGCCCGCTCAATATCGGCCAGCATCTCGTTGTGGGCAATGTCCGCCATCAGCTCATAGAAGCCGCGTGCATTGGCCTCTCCCTGATGCTCCTCTGCGTATAATACCAGCTTTTCGCACTCTTCATCTGTGGCAAATACACTCGCCATCCGCGCCAGCATGGATTCCATGACAATCCTGGTTTCCAGCACATTGCGGATGTCATGGGTGCCCAGGTCGGACTCGATGAGCGGATACTTTACCGCAACCTCCAGCCGCCGGTGATTGACAAAATAGCCCTTCCCCTGGGCGCCTGTAATATATCCCGCCGCCGAAAGCGCAGAGAGCGCTTCCCGCAGCGTGGGAAGGCTGACCTGCAGCATTTCCCGGAGCTCCTTCTGGGAAGGCAGCTTATCTCCCGGCTGGTACTGGCCGGAGGAGATCATGCGCAGGATATACTGCTCCACCTGCTCCACCACCGGAAGACGGGAGATAAGCTCCGCATCCATTTCTCTCTGTTCCATATCTCCGTTCTCCTGTCTGTTTTATACTCCATCGGACTCCCTGCGTCAGTCCGTCTTCCTGTCCGCCTCCCGAATCACCTTCGTCAGCCGGCCGCTCTTAATATACTGATAGGCAGTCTCCATCTCCTCGCTGAGATTCCGGTCTTCCCACAGGCGGGGCACCACCGTGCGGAAGTCCTGATGAACCGGACCGGTCACATGTCCCAGCGGAAGATCCGGGCGTGAATCCCTTCTCATGTCTACGGCCTGGCAGGCGTGTACCAGCTCCACCGCGATCATATACCGGAGGTTGTCCACAATCCGAAGGGACCGTCTGGCCGCCAGCGACAGATTGCTGGCGTGGTCCTCGATATCCCCGGCCACCGGATCAAAGTCCGTGGATGTGGTATTGGAGAGCCACCGGTTCTCCGCATCCAGGGCACAGATAGTTTTCTGATAAGTGGAATAGCCGATTACCTTCACCTCATCCGGGGTCAGGAACCGGGAAAGTTTGCTGAAGTTCGGGTCCACCAGGCGGAACAGCCGGTTGGTCACCATCCGCGACATGTGGCAGAGAGCCGCCGCCATCATATCCACCGCCAGAGACAGGGTGGTCACTTCAAAGTTGGGGCTTACCGACGTGGTGTGTTCCTCATAGATGATGCAGGGATTGTCGCCGGTATGGTTCATTTCCGTCAGAAGGACACTCTCCATATAATCCAGGGCATCCCGGACGGAACCATTGACCGCCGCACCGCACCGGTAGGACAATGGATCCTGCAGCGCCCGCGCCGGGTCCGGCTCCTCCAGATACGTGCCGGCAAGGTATCTTCTGCAGTCGGCGGCACACCGAATCTGGCCCGCAAGGCCTCTGGCCTCATTGACCATGACGCCCAGGGGCTGCAGTCCGCCGTTTAAGCCCTCCAGACTCAGGCAGTACACCACATTGGCCAGCTCCAGCAGGTCTTCGCACTCCATGGCCAGAAGTGCCGTCTGGGCAGCGCAGTGGGACCCGTTGGATACGATGGAGAGGCCGTCTTTCGGCCCCAGTACCGGAATCTTCAGGCCTTCCGCTGCGATGGCTTCCTTCGCCGGAACGATCTTTCCGTGGTATTCCACCTCCCCGTCGCCGATGATGGCGAGACCGATATGGGACATGGTATTCACATCTCCGATTCCTTCCGCGCCCCGGTGCTTTGCCCGGGGATGAATCTGCCGGTTCAGAAACTCCTCGTACATCCGCAGGATGTCCACGGAGATGCCGGATCTGCAGCAAAGGGCCGTATTCAGGCGGATCAGCATCATCGCCCGGACCTCCTCCACCTCCGCGTAGGGCATAACCCCCACCGAGTGGCTCCGAATCAGATTCCGGTTGAACTGCTCAAAGAATTCCACCCCGAACTCCCGGTCCTTATTCCATCCCACGCCGTGGTTTAAGCCGTACACCGGCTTTCCTTCCGCCGCCATGTCGAAGAGCACCTGGCGGGACTCCCTGAGAAGGGGAATTCTGCTCTCATCGATTTTCACGGGACGGCGTTCATACACCACTTCGCGCACCTCATCCAGTGTCAGATTCGAGCCGTTCAGTACCAGCGCTTCTCTCCCGTTTTCATTCATCTGTCTGCTCTCCCTTCTCTCCATCGCTTCCTGCGTCTTTTTCAGCACGCCGCAGTTCTTCCTTCGTATCGATATCCATCAGTTTCTCCGGCCGGACCACATAATAATGCACATCCCCGGCGCAGGTCCGGATAAGACCTATGGCCCCCCGGTCTCCCGAAAGCTCCATCAGTCCCGGGAAATGCTTTCGCAAAAACACCGCCGGGTTGGCCGGATGGTCCGTAAAGGCGCAGGCCATACTCTTTCCGGAAAGGACAAACTCCTCAAACATCCGGATGATATCCGCTGCCCCGAATCCCGGCTGATCCGCCGCAAAGAATGCTGCCGCATCATACCCGCCGTTATCCGCCGCCTCTGTTCCGTACTTTATGGTCTCCGCCTGTCCGAGGTGGGCGCGCTCATTGAAGATTACCCTGTGTCCCCTGCGCGCTGCCTCCTCCATAATCTCATCATAACAGGTGCAGACGGCGATATCCACCGAAACCTCCCCGCAATCCACAGATGCCCGCAGCTTCTCCACCGCCTCTTCCAGGGCCTCCAGCTGCCAGAGCCAGAGCTTCTTTCCCCGACAGGGGGCTAGAAGCTTATTCTCTGTGCCGAACCGGGAACTTGCCCCGGAAGCCATGAGGGTGCAGAGAATGCGGGGCGGGGCAGCTGCTGCACACAACAGATTGTCCCGGACCGCACCACCCGACAATTCATACCGCACCTTCGCCTCCGGAAACTGTGCCGACAGCGGTTTAACATAAAACCGGTCCGCAATATACGAAAGCAGTTCCTCCGTCACCACCGGATTCTCTCTTACTCTCTCCAGAAGATCCGACGGGGCAAGTTCCTTCCGGAAGCAGACCTCATCAAAAGGACGCCCCAGGGCAAATGAGCCCATCAGAACAATAATCTCATCCGTTCCATCCGGAATCACCGGTTCATAGGACGCCGGAATCTTCATGGGATAATGCTTTGATCCGTCTGCCTCCACCAGCACATGATCGAAAGTTTCGCAGATCTCCCGATAGGCCTCCTCTCCGGGCCAGGTCAGTCTCCCGCCCCGAGGGATGCCGAAATATACGATGTGTTCGGAGGACGGTTCCTCCAGAATATGCGTGGTGGTAAGGATGGCAACCCGAAGGCCTTCGGATGCCAGTTTCTCTGCCCGGCGGCGAATAAAGCCTGTTTTACCCCCGGCGCCGACTACGGCTGTTACGTATGCATTCAATGATTTATCCCCTGCCTTGATTAATTCCGGATCTCCTCCAGCAGACATGCAATCAACCCGAACATATCCCTCTTTCTGGCGGGGCTGATCAGGTCTTCCTTGATCAGCTTCGCTTTTTTTATAAGCTCCGCCTTCGCCGATTCCGCAATCTGATCATTGGATACTGTCGAATCTGCAAGCAAACCTGCCGTCTCCGGAAGGAGTACCGGCTCTGTGCTGACCGCGCCGGCCACAAGCTTCGGCGCCCTCTTTCCTCCGAACCGCAGGGCAAAGTTCACCAGCGGAAAATCGATGGAAGCCCGGATGGAATACTTGTAAAATCCGCTCTTCTCCCCCTCCGCAGGCTTTTTCAGGACAAATTCCCTGATAAGCACCGGCAGGCGGTGATGGCAGGAAAGACCATTTGCTTCGCAGTGGCGGTGCACCAGCTCCTCCGCCGTGCTGCGCTTCTCTTCCCCGTTTTCGTAATACAGAACCTCCGCATCACAGGCGATGAGGGCTGTTGCCGTATCGGAGTAATAGATGGCCCGGCAGACGGGGCTGTTGGGGATTTGCTGGCATACGTCTCCCCCGGTCTTGAAGCATCCCGTCAGATTGCTTCTCCAGAGCTCGCTCTGGTTAAAGTAGATGCACCGGCGATCCTGCAGGATATTGCCGCCCAGGGTGGCGATATTCCGAATCTGGGGCGATGCCGTCTGGCCGGCCGCCTGCGCCAGTGCCGGATAATACTTCTTTATGGTCTCATTCTGCGCAATGTCCGTAAGGGTTTGGGCCGCTCCGATGTGAAAACCGTCTTCCTTCTCCGCTATCCCCAGAAGCTCCGGAATCTTTCCCACCAGCACCAGGTTCTCATCATCCCGCACCCGGTTCTTCAGAAGCGGCATGAAATCGGTGGCGCCGCCAAGCCAGGTGGCCCCGGGCGTACGGAGCGCTTCTCCGAGGCTTTTTGCTGTTCTCATCTCCATACTCACTGCTCCTCTCTCCGCCGGCTCGGCAGGATGATAAACTGGTCGCTCAGCGGGATGCTGTGCACAGCTTTCCCGCTGGCATGGGCCACGGCATTCACGATGGCCGGGCCGCTGGGAATGGTGCAGAGCTCGCCCACGCTCTTTGCCCCGTGGGGGCCTGTGGGCTCATAGCTGTCCGCCATATCCACATAAAGATTCGGCATGTCATCCGCCTCGGCGAAACGATAATGCAGAAAATCCGTAGACATGGGTTTTTTCAGCTTCGGATTAATCTCGATGTGCTCAAAGAGCGCATACCCCATACCCTGGAGAATTCCGCCCTGGAGCTGTCCCTCCAGCGTCAGCCGGTTGATGGGGGTTCCCACATCCGCTACCTGAATGATGTCCAGGATACGGATGGCATTCAGCTTCTTGTAGTACTCCGCCTTCACGAAGCAGACCACGAAGGGGTTCGGGCTGGCCAGGGCCTTATAGGACCCGGTACCGATGATCACGGTGCCGTGAGGATCAAACATGATCTTCCGGGCGCCCTCTTTGTAGGTGATGACCTCTTCTGCTCCGTCCTTTTTCACGGAGAACCGGTTTCCGGGCAGCACCTCCGGCACCTTGTCCGGATAAACCACCTGCAGTGCCGCCATGTACTTCTCCTTGAAATCCCGGCAGGCATTCACGATGGCGTTTCCGCAGAGGAAGGCCTGGCTGCTACCGAAGGTCCCCGTATCGTAAGGCGTAAACCGGGTGTCAGCGGCATAGATATGCACATCCGCCAGGTCAATGCCGAGGCTCTCCGCGCAGATCTGAGCCTCCATCGTCTCACTTCCCTGACCGATATCGCAGGAACCCACCAGGAGCTGCACCGTACCGTCGTCATTCATCATCACGATGGCAGAACTCAGCCCGTCCAGGTTCGATGCGCCGGAACCGTGGCAGGCAAAGGCATAGCCCCAGGCCTGGCGCTTCTCCTCATTGTCCACAAGAGGACCTTCCGCCTCGTCCACGTGAGCCTGGAACTTCCGGGCACGTCTTACGCAGTCCTCGATGGCGCAGCTGTTCACCGGCATGGAGGCACAGGGGAAATATTCTCCCGCATGGATATGGTTCTTCAGCCGGAATTCCACCGGATCCATGCCCAGCCTGGTTGCCAGCTCATCCATGGCAATCTCCCGGCCGAAGGTCAGCTGGGTATTGCCGTAACCGCGGAATGCTCCCGCGGTGACATGGTCCGTAAACACGGTATCCCCGTGGAACAGGTAGTTGGACACATTGTACTGGAACTTTCTTGCCGCTGCCGCACAGACCGTGGGGCCATGGGTGGTATAGGCACCGGTGTTCAGCTGATAGGTTGTCTCGAAGTAGGCCAGTTTTCCGTCCTTTTCCGCTCCCAGCCGGATATCGATCTGGGCGCCGTGACGGGCCACCGCCGTGGCGATATCCTCCTCACGGGTGTAACTCAGGCGCACAGGCCGGTGAATTTTTCTGGACATGAGCGCCGCCGCCGGCTGGGAGTGCAGCTGCTGCCTTGCGCCGAAACCAGCTCCCACCGCCGGTTTGATAAAGTTGATATCACTCTCCCGCATGTCCAGAAGCTCCGCGAGAATACGCCGCTCCTGATAGATAGTCTGGGAGTTGCTGTACACTGTCAGGTGCTTTCCGTCACTGAAATCCACAAGACAGCTGGTCAGCTCGATCTGAGCGTGCTGCATGGGCTGGGTGGAATAGTGTCCTTCCACCATCACCTCCGAGAGCTGCTCGCCCTCTTCCGCAGTCCCTTTGACCACATCCCGGTGGGCAGCTACGTTGGTGGCCGAGATCTCCGGCTGCAGCGGCTCCGCGTCGGGAGCCAGGGCTTCTTTTATCGTCAGATAGGGCTTCTTCACCTCATACTCGATCTTCACCGCCTGCACCACTTCCCGGCAGGCAGCCAGCGTCTCCGCCGCCACGATCATGATGCGGTCGCCGTAGGACTTGCAGTCGGTGGTCAGGATATACTCATCCTGGAACAGCAATCCGGAAGGTGGATTGCCGGAGCAGTTGAACTTCTTCTGCACCGATTCATAGGGCGTCACACACCCCAGATAACCCGGAACCTTTTCCGCCTCGGACATGTCGATGGAGAGAACCTCTGCACGGGGATAGGGGCTTCGGATCAGCATGGCCGCCGCTTCTCCGGGCATCCGGATATCGTCGGTATAGAGAATTTCACCCGTCGCTTTCTCCATGGATTCCAGCCGGGGCACCTTATGATTGACTACGGAAAATGCTTTCTTCTCAGCCATTCTGACACACCTCCCCTGCATTCCCTGCTGCAGTTTGCGCTGCTCTGTCTTCCTGCTCTTTCTCCTTCAGAATCCGCATAGCCTCTGCGGCCATATTTACCGCTTCTTCTATCTTCGTGTAGCCGGTACACCTGCAGAGATTGCCCGACATGGCTTCCCGGATCTCTCCCCGGGAGGGGGACGGATTCTTGTCCAGCAGTGCCTTCGCCGCCAGAATCATCCCCGGCGTGCAGAAGCCGCACTGGATGGCTCCCGCATCCACAAAGGCCTGCTGCAGCGGGTGCGGCCGCTCCTTTGTCCCGATGCCCTCGATGGTAATTACCTCGGCACCCTCGGCCATAAGCGCAGGGATACAGCAGGAATTCACGGCTCTGCCATCCATGATCACGGTACAGGCACCGCATTCTCCCAGGTCACACCCTTTCTTGGTCCCGGTAAGATATGCCCGGTTCCGGATCACCTCCAGCAGGGTTTCCTGCGGCTCCACGGCAAAGGAGGCCGCAATTCCGTTCAGTATAAAATGCAGCATCCGGCTGCTATCTGTTACATGGTTTTCTGACATAGAAACCTCCCCGTATCTTTTTCTTCCGTGTTATTTACCCCATTTTTCCCGAGTGCTCTGTCTTCCAGCCTTGTGATTGTGGCCTGTCTTCTCTGAATACGCCCGGCCTGATGCATCATCACCGCCAGAAGCACCGCTCCGCCCAGGCTCCGCGACTTGTCCGAGATGCGGAAGCTGTTCTCCCGCTCTTCAACGCGGGGGTCGATATCTGCGATCTTCAGACCTTCTGTCACCCGATATCCCTCATGGATGAGTCCCCGGAGAAGGCCGGTGAAGGCTGCCCGAATCTCCGCTTTTTCACCGTTTTCCTGAAGAATCTCCGCGATAACTCCGTCTTTCTCCACCACCTCGCCGATATGGCGCACCTGATGAAGAAGACCGTCCGCTGGCGCATGGATCACCCGGTCTGCATTGTGGCCGGCGATGGTGCCCGGCACACCGGTGTTCGGCATGGCAGAGCCTTCCGTGATAATCCGTCCCAGGTTATGGCCCCGCATGGTTTCAATGACCGCATCGCAGTCAAGTCCTGCCGTAAATCCCGGCCCCAGGGCAGCAACAAAGGGCGCCATCTCCCGGCTGGTTCCCAGATTTTTCTTGGCAATCACCGCATCAATGAGGGCAATCAGCCGGAATCCATGGCTTGTCCAGTTATCGGCCGGTGAAAAGTTCTCCACAGCCTCCGCCTTCGGGTCCACCAGAAGGGCCAATCCCTCTTTCCGGAGAAGATTCCATGCCTCCTGTTCATTCTCCGCCCGCTGACAGCGCATCCCCTCAACGGTACTCTCTCCGGCATAAACCGCTTCAGAGAAAGATACCGTAGTCCGGATGGCCGAGGGGCGGCCGCATTCCAGGATTAAAACGTCAAAACCGGCGTTCCTGAGCGTCCAGATGACGCCTGTGGCGATATCTCCGCCTCCCCGAACGATAACAAGATTATGTATTGCTTTATGTTTCATCTGATCCGTCCTTTGTTACGCATTATGCGTTCCGGCATTTCCTGCTCTCTGTCACGTTAATCTGCTGATTTTATAATATATCTACTTATCTAGATAAGTCAAGGAATCTCTCTGTCCCCGGGGATGAACATGCTCTCTGGGATGAAGATTCCTGTCCCTCGCCCGCAGATTTCCCGTCCGGGAGGTTCCCGCCCGGGATGCGAATACAGCTCAGCCTGCACAAAACTTGCTTCCCAGGCCGTCTTTTTCGAACCTGTCTACAGCTTCCTGTACGCAGAGACGGCCTGGCTCCCTTCCTCTGCGGTATCTGAGATGTATTCTGCTCCCTTTCCTCTCTCTCTGACGCATCAGCCGCCCGTGCAAAGTTCTTGATTACGCAGGAATACATCCTTTTTCACTCCATAATCGGCATTGCAAGATGTATCTGCCGCAAAACCTCAAGAATTCGCTTGGAGAATACAGCCCTTGCATTACAGATAATCCATATAAGGATGTATTCCGGCGTTTTGCACCATTTTGCAGATACTTTTAGGCAGGTTACATCGCCTGATATTATGGAATTCTGGCCAATCCGCGGAAGTCAAAGCCATATTTGGCTTTATTTTTGCTTGATTGTGGCATCTCCCTGAACTATAATCAAATTAGATCAGAAATCGACTTTCCGGAAAGGAGCCGCCATGACCATCGAAGAAATGAAAAAGAGAAAACGGGAACTGGGCTATTCCAACGAACAGGTGGCCGCCCTCTCCGGCGTACCCCTGAGCACAGTGCAGAAGATTTTTGGCGGGAGCACACAGTCTCCGCGCTATGATACGCTGCTGAAGCTCGAGCGGACCCTTCGCCCGGGAACCCCCGAAGCATCTCCGGATGCAGGAACGGTCTGTAAAACGGTTTATACATCACCCCCTGCCGCAACCTCCGTTATCCGGGAGCCCGGTGCCGCTTATCACGCAGAAAAGAAGCAGGGAACCTACACGCTGGACGACTATTACGCCCTTCCGGAGGAACAACGGGTGGAACTGATCGACGGCGTAATCTATGATATGGGTGCCCCTACTACCCTTCATCAGGATATCCTGGGGGAGCTGGTTTACCGATTTCGAGCTTATATAAAAGAGAATAAAGGTCAGTGCAAAGTCTATGCCGCTCCCACGGATGTACAGCTGGACTGCGATGATCGCACGATGGTACAGCCGGACCTGATGGTGCTCTGCGACCGGAAGAAGCTTCTTCGACGCTGTATCTTCGGCGCTCCGGACTTTATACTTGAGATTCTCTCCCCTTCCACCCGCAGAAAGGATATCACCATCAAATCAGGCAAGTATGCGGCGGCTGGAGTACGGGAATACTGGATTATCGATCCGGACAGGGAAAAGATCCTTGTTTTTGACTTCGAACACGATGACTTTCCGGTCATCTACACCTTCGATGACCAGGTTCCCGTGAACATCTGGGATGGCAGTTTCCGCATCAACTTCCCGGAAATCCGCGATGAACTGCGGGATATCTACGGCAGCCTTGAGGAATAAAACTTTGACTACCCGAATAATATGCTGTCCGCACACAGAAAACCGGCCCGACAGAAGGAATTACTCCCCCTGCCGGGCCGGCTTCATGTTATTCTATATGCTTTGCATCAGGTGTTCTTACACTTAAGATGCAGCAATTACTTCCGTCCGAACTGCGGATCGTTGTTGCCGGAGGTGGTGGTGAACATCTCGAGCATGTTGATCGGGTCGTTGAAGTCTGCGATCCAGCCTTCACGGGCCATATCAAAGTTGCCGTTCTTTCTCTCCTCCAGGAATACGTTCCAGTCCTGAACAGCGATGGAGATGTTGATGCCGACAGCGGCAAGGTCCTGCTGCAGGGATTCCGCAACAGCTACGTGACCGGAGTTCTCATTGGTCAGGTACTCGATCTCAATCGGGGTCTCCGGAGAAAGCTTGCCGTCATCACCGAACTGATAGCCTGCTGCCTCGAGAAGCTTTCTGGCCTCTTCTACGGTCTCATCATAGCTGTCGTTGATGGCATAGGCATCGAAGTATCCTTCCTTCGGATCCTCCTTGAAGATGCCGCCGTTGCCGTCCATCATGCCCAGCGGGATGTAGGAGTTTGCGACCACCTGGCCGGTCTGGCCGATGTTCTCAACGATGTAGTCGCGGTCGATGAGGATGTTGATGGCCTTGCGCATATAAGCTGCCTGCTCCGGTGTCTTATCCTTGAAGAGCTCGGAGTTTACGTTGAAAGCGATGTAGTAGGTACCCAGCTCATCCACAACGTGGAATTCCGGATTCTGGGACTCCAGAAGAGCTGCCACTTCGTCGGTCGGAACGGTATCGATGAAGTCAACGCTGTCGGAATTGTAAGCTGCGTAGATTGCAGTATCATCAGCGGAAAGCATGAACTCAAGCTTGTCGATCTTGACGTTGTCTGCATCCCAGAAGTAGGGGTTCTTCTCATAGGTCATGGATGTGTCATGCTTCCAGTCGGTGCAGACATAAGCGCCGTTGCTGACAAATCCTGCCTCCTGGCACCATCCGCCCGGGGTGGTCTCCCAGTCTGCGTAGGACTCAACAGCTTCCTTCTTGACCGGATAGAAGGTCGGGAACGCCATCAGGTCTTCCATGTATGCGCAGGGAGCGGAAAGCACGAACTGAAGGGTTGTTGCATCCGGAGCGGTTACGTTGATGCCCTCTTCGGTGCCGTAGCCGTCGAAACCGGAGAACATGTACTCATAGTCTGCAGCGGTCTTCGGATCAACTGCTCTCTTCCAGCTGTATACGAAGTCTTCTGCGGTCAGGTCGGAACCATCGGACCACTTCAGGCCTTCCTTCAGCTTTACGGTGTAGGTCAGGCCATCCTCGGATACTTCATAGCTGTCAGCGCAGGCCGGAACCGGCTTGCCCTCGGAGTCATAGGTGTACAGACCGGAGAAGGAGTTTGCCGCAAGGCAGGCACCGTCTACGGAGCTGTTCAGCGCGGGATCCAGATAATCCGGCTCGGAAGCCAGGTTGATGCGCAGGGTATCTGCACCATTTTCCATCTCTGCGTACATGAAGAACTTGGTGGCAAATGAATTCGCATACACACCCTTGACATAATCCTTCTGCATGTACAGATCGTTGTAGTAATAGAGCGGAACCACCGCATAGTTGGACATCAGGATGTCCTCTGCCTGGTGCATGAGCTCGGTACGCTTCGCCATATCGGTTTCTGCCTTGATCTCGGCGATGAGTTCATCGTACTTACCCCAGTCATTTACCGGATCGATGAATGCGTCGCTCAGCATCTCCCCATCGGCTGCCTCGGAAGCTTCGCTCTCTGCTGCTTCTCCGCCTTCCGCCTCTTCGGTCGCTTCCGCTGCCTCGGTTGCTTCCGGTGCAGCTGCTGTCTCCGGTGCGCTGCCGCCGCAGGCTGCAAGAGATACGCTTACCATCGCTGCTGCGAGTACCAGTGCGAGTTTCTTTTTCATAATAGTTTCCTCCTTTTTTTATTAACTCAGCACATCCGGGCGGCACAGAGGCCGCATCCGAATGGGCTGTAAGTTACCTGATTTTTCAAAGCCGGCTGCCTGTTCTGCAGGTTCGCTTCATTCTTACCGGTTCCAGCAGGCCACTCTGTGGCCGTTCCCCCGGTCGGTCAGCTCCGGGCATTCCTCCGCGCACTTTGCGGTGGCATACCGGCAGCGGGTCCGGAAGGGACATCCGCTGGGCATATTCAGGGGGCTGGGAACACTGCCCTCCAGCATGATGCGCTTCTTCTGTCTTGCAATCTTCGGGTCCGGGATGGGCACAGCCGACAGAAGAGATTCGGTGTAGGGGTGAATCGGGTGATCCATCAGCTCGTCCGCCTGCGCCGTCTCCACCATGTGTCCCAGATACATAACCGCAATATTCTTCGAGATATGGCGTACCACCAGAAGGTCGTGGGCGATGAACAGATAGGCCACGCCCAGCTTCTCCTGCAGTTCCTCGAACATGTTGATGACCTGCGCCTGGATCGATACGTCCAGGGCGCTGACCGGCTCGTCGCAGACGATAAACTTCGGCTTCACCGCGAGAGCTCTTGCAATGCCGATTCGCTGTCTCTGTCCGCCGGAGAACTCGTGGGCATAGCGGGTCGCATGCTCCGCGTTCAGCCCTACCAGGCTCATCAGCTCCAGGATGCGGTCTCTCCGCTCCGCGCGGCTGCTGTAAAGCTTATGGACATCCAGCGGCTCGCCGATGATGTCTTCCACCGTCATACGGGGATTCAGGGATGAATAGGGATCCTGGAATACCATCTGCATCTTCTTCCGAAGAGAATGAATATTCCGGGCGGTTATCTCCTCGCCTTCAAAGCGGACGGTGCCGCCGGTGGGCTCGTAAAGTCTTAAGATACTGCGTCCGACCGTGGTCTTGCCGCAGCCGGATTCTCCCACCAGTCCCAGGGTTTCTCCGGGATCAATGGTAAATGAGACATCGTCCACCGCCTTCAGAGGCTTTGTGGAAAAGAATCCGTCCCGGATCGGGAAATACTGTTTGAGGTGCTCAACCTCCAGCAGATGTTCAGCCATTGGCCGCCGCCTCCTTTCCATAGCCGTCGCGGACATTGATCCAGCAGGCTGCCGTATGATTCTCGTTGATCCGAAGCTCCTCCGGAACCTCGGTAAGACAGACCTTCATGGCCTCCTTGCACCGGGGGCAGAACGCGCAGCCCTTCGGCATATTCAGCATATTGATGGGCGTTCCCTCGATGGGCTGAAGCTTTTCCTTCGTCCCGGTCACGCTGGGAATGCTGTGGAGCAGTCCCTTGGTATATTCGTGCCTCGGATTGTAGAAAATCTCATCCGCCGTGCCGCGCTCGCAGACTCTGCCGCCGTACATGACGATGATCTCATCACACATTTCCGCGATAACGCCCAGGTCGTGGGTCACCATGATGATGGCCATGCCCAGCTTCTTCTGGATATCCAGCATCAGCTCCAGGATCTGGGCCTGAATGGTCACATCCAGAGCCGTCGTCGGCTCATCGGCGATCAGGATATCCGGCTCACAGGCCAGCGCCATGGCGATCATGACACGCTGCCGCATGCCGCCCGAAAGCTCGAAGGGATACTGCTTAAGGCGCTTTTCCGGCTCATTGATGCCTACCAGCTCCAGCATCTCCACCGCCCGGGCACGGGCTGCCGCACCGCGCTTATCGGTATGAAGGGTGATGGCCTCCATCAGCTGGTTGCCAACGGAGAATACCGGGTTCAGGCTGGTCATCGGGTCCTGGAAAATGATGGAGCAGTTCTTTCCCCGGAAGGAAGACATCTGCTTCTCATTCCATTTCGTCAGGTCTTCTCCCTTATAGAGGATCTTTCCGCCGGAGATTCTTCCGTTCTCCGCCAGAATCTGCATCACGGAGTAGGCCGTCACCGACTTGCCGGAACCGGACTCTCCGACGATTCCCAGCACCTTGTGGGAATCCAGGTTGAAGGAAACACCGTTGACGGCATGCACTTCGCCGTTGTCGGTGGTAAAGGTTGTGTGTAAATCCTGTACACTCAGCAAATGTTCGTAGTCACTCATAATTATCTCCTCAGCTTCGGGTCAAATGCATCCCGCAGACCATCGCCTAAAAGGTTCAGGCTGAGGACGATCAGGCAGATCATAATCGACGGAAATACCAGCTTGTACGGGTAGGTCTGCAGACCGCCGCGGGCGGCATTTGCCAGGGACCCGAGGGACGGCATCGGTGCCTGCACGCCCAGTCCGATAAAGGACAGATAGCTCTCGGTGAAAATCGCCGAAGGAATCTGCAGGGCGGTGGAGACGATGATGACCGACAGGCAGTTCGGAATGATGTGCTTTCTGATGATTCTTCCCGCGGATGCCCCGGTGGACTGGGCCGCCAGGATGTAGTCATTCTCCTTGATGGAGAGGATCTGTCCGCGGATGAGTCTCGCCATGCCCACCCAGTAGAGAAGTCCGAATACGATAAAGAGGGACAGCATGTTCGGTCCCATTTTCCCGAGGAAGGAGTCCTTCGGCAGGGAAATGACGCTGCCCAGAACCACCGACAGCAGGATAACCATCAGCATGTCCGGCAGCGAATATATGACGTCGACGATACGCATCATGACCATGTCGACCTTCCCGCCCAGATAGCCGGAGATACTGCCGTAGATCATGCCGATGATCAGCACGATGATGCTGGCGAAGAAGCCTACGATAAGGCTTACTCTGGTGCCGTAGATCACGCGGATGAAGTAATCGCGGCACTGCTCGTCGGTCCCGAAGATGTGGGGGAACCGCTCGCCGCCGTTCTCAATGTACTTCATCTCCAGCTTGCTGTACTCAAAGGGGGCCAGGTTCTTGGCGCCCTTGTCTCTCTTTCCCTCGACGGAGAGGATCTCTTCGTAGCCGTAGGGCACGAAGGTCGGCGCCGCCGTGATGGTAAGCATGATCAGCAGAAGCACGATGATGCCGAACATCGACAGCTTATTCTTCCGGAGTCTCCGCATACCGTCCCGGAAGAAGGTCGTCGATTCGCTCATGACCTCCTGCTGTTTTTTCTCTTCTTCGGATGCCTTTTCAAACATCGCCGGATCCAGCTGCAGGCTGAGAGGCCGCTTTACCGGATCCTGGTTTGGATTATACTGATTGTCCATGGGTTTCCTCTTTTCCGATATTTAGTCAAAGGTGATTCTCGGGTCTACAAGCTTGTAAATGATGTCGCACAGAAGCGTCGCCGCCACCATGAGCACCGCCAGGAAAATGGTGGTGGCCATGATCAGGGTGTAATCGCGGTTGCCGATGGCGCTGACAAACTTTGATCCGATACCGCCGATGGTGAATACATGTTCAATGACCATCGAACCCGTGATGATGTAGGCGATCTGCGGGCCGGCGTAGGTGATGACCGGAATCAGAGAATTCCGGAGGGCATGCTTGAAGATGATCACTGACTTCTTCACGCCTTTGGCCCGGGCCGTGCGGATATAATCCTGTCCCAGGGCATCCAGCATGCTGCTCTTCGCCAGTCTCGTGGTGTAGGCCATCGGGTAGGAGGCCAGCGCGATGACCGGCAGCACATAGTTATTCGAATTTGCGCTCCACACCGGCACCCAGCCCAGGGTAATGCTGAAGATCAGCAGCAGGAAGGTGGCCAGAATAAAGCTCGGGATCGAAGTGAGCAGCGTGGTCAGGAAAATAATAATGCGATCCGGCAGCTTGTTCCGCATCAGAGCCGCAATACTTCCCAGCACGGTTCCTGTGACGAGCGCCACCGCGATAGCCATAAGACCCAGCTTGCAGGAGATGGGGAAGGATTCCGCGAAGATCGCGGAGATCTCACGCCCGTTCTTCAGGCTGACGCCAAAATCACCGTGAAGAATCGCCTTCAGATACATAAAGAACTGGGTGATCAGCGGCTTGTCCAGCCCGTATCTCTCGTTGAGGGCCTGCACGGTCGCTTCCGAAAGCGCCTTCTCCCGGTTGAATGGTCCGCCGGGAACCGCGTGCATCAGGAAAAAAGTGATTGCGGCGATGATGAACACTGTCAGGATCGCCATGATGATTCGTTTGATAATATACCTTGCCATCTGTTACATCTCTCTTTTACCTAAAAATATGATTTGCATAACAAAAAATTATGCAACAGTACCATTTTATCGCTAATAGCAGAATGGATCAAGGGTATATTCTTTGATCCTATACTACAAAATGATCATAACCCCTGGTAAGGGATCATCATGGTGTGCAGGTTGCTGAGCCATGTGGTTCCATTGGCCCGGATAACATCCAGGGTGTTGATAACCACCGAGCGCACCCGCAGGTTCTTGCCGCCGTAAGGATTGCCCATGGAGCTCACGGAGCTGATGACATAATATTTGCCGTTCCACTGACCCAGATACATCATGGTGTGGCCCCGGAAAAACAGGGTGGATCCCGCAGGAAGGGCATTCAGGAGAGCGCATTTCTCCATATCGGACCAGCCGGTGACATCCGCCCTCGCTGCGGGTGAAGCCGCCTGCCAGGTGGTATTCCTCGGCAGCTCCAGTCCGAAGCACCGGTAGATGTCCCGGATATATCCGGAGCAGTCCTCCGCTGCCAGCATGCCGCCCCAGCCGTAGGCATCCCCCAGCATGGAAAATGCCGTGTGCAGAATGTTCCGTCTGGTCAGCGGCAGATATCCTTCATGGATCCCATGGTGCTGAGAAATCAGCACCTTCTTCTTTGCATATGAACCGTCGGAAAGCCGCACGGGAAGATACGCCGCATAGTTATGGAAGGCAGCGCGGTTGGTGATGCGGTCGCCGAAGCCTCCCGCATCCGCCTCCTCCAGGACCGTTCCCAGGGTCAGCTCTCTTCCGGAGGTCTCCGGGTCCGTGTTGGAATACTCTGTGGTAAACCGGCTCTCGGTCACCACCAGGACCCGCTCCGACGGGATATCCCAGGCAGAAAGCCACTCTCCGCGGCTTTTGCAGACAGCCACGTCCGAAGAGCGGACCCAGCCGTCACAGTTGGAGGTAAATACCTTGCAGTACTGTCCGTCCGCGGAGGTTCCCGCGATAATGACGGGCTCATTGACCCGGATGCCGGACAGCTGGATGTAGTCAAAATTCAAATCTCCAAGCTCGTCGGTGACAATACTCTCCGTGGGATAGGCCCGGAGATCCGTGCGGTTCACGGCGATGCCGTAGGCCAGCATGGGAGAATCCAGATAGGTTCCCTGGATATTTTCCAGGATGGGGGCTGCAAACTCTGCTGATATGGGATTTCCGTACTGATCATAGTAGCCGCCGCCCATCCAGCCGGTGAGCTCCTCATTGGCGTGCTTCAGTACCTGTTCCCTGGTCACCCGCACATCCCGGAGGCTCATATTTTTCAGGTCATACATCTGACAGTCCGGCGTATGAAGCATCCGCTCATTGAGAGCCGCAATGGATGCCTGGTCCATCTGCACCCTGTCCGCCTCCGGGTCAAGATAAGCCCAGAAATCCGGATTGGTCATCGCCTCCCCCACATCCGGGAACATGGTCACATCGGCCCGGGCGGAAAATGTCACCGGCAGAACCGCCATGGCACCCGCCAGCGACAGGGTCAGGATGGTCTTTGCAAATTCAGCATATGGTTTCATAAATTAAACTCTCCCCTATTTCCGTATATCTATTCTTCCCAGGTCACCGTCGGCTTCTGCAGGAGCTTCTTATAGTAGCTTTCCGCCTGGTAGATGGCCTGCACCGGATTGTGTCCCAGTACCCGGTCCTTGACAACGAGTGTCGTGGCCAGGGCCTCGGAATACCGGCAGAACAGGCTGTCATGGCCCACGCAGAGCCCCATCAGGACATTTAAGTCCGTCTTCTCCCGGTTCAGCACCATGGCCTGCAGCACCGGATTGCACATGACAGGCCCCGTGGCCTCCGCGCAGAACTGGGGAATCCCGATGTCTGTCTTGTTCACAGAGCCCATCTTACAGGCGACGCCCACCACCTCAAAGCCGTTCTTCCGCAAGATTTTTGCAAGAACCCTGGTCTCCGCAAGAAGGCCCACACAGGTGGCGATGCCGATCTTTTTTGCCCCCATCTTCCGGGCAAATGCCATCGTCTCCTCAACTCTCGTATACCGGCAGTAAAACTCCGACTCCACCTCCGCCGAGGCGATGGCGGCCTTATGAACCAGATCATCTTCCCGGTAAATCTCCATCACTTTATCCAGCTCTTCCCCAGATATCCGCTCTGTCATGCAGAACATGGGATTTCTGCCGTCTCTGGTGCTGCAGCTCTTCGTGCCGCAGTCGATACAGGTGTAATTCTCCATGAATTATCCTCCCCCTCGCTTTTTAATTATTCTATCACGGCCCAGACACACAGAGCAACCAAGAAGCGGGGCCTGATAATATGACATCTCTGTCACGTTCTAAAACCGTCTTAAGCGGTTCTCTGTCGGAAGCAAAGAGTAAGGGAAAAACCGATCCTTGCAACAACTGCGTAAGATAAGAGTTTTCTAACGAAACAGGGCCGCGGCAAACACGTCGCAGCCCTGTTTTTATGAATTCCGAATAGCGTTTATAATTATATTTTATATCTAACTACGGTCAGGGTTCAGCAGAAAACTATTCCATGGCGTCATCTACGGTATACCGCAGAAACTGTCTGCCCCGTGTATTGTTTTTGATCGCCGTAATTCGGCCCTTTTTCGCCATCTGCTCCACATACTGCCTGCTGCAGAGATACTTTTCACATACCTCTCCGGTATCTGTGACAAGCTGCGGAAGCGCAGAATAAAGGTCTGTGCCGGTTAATGGTATCTGAATCCCGTTCTCCCTGAGCCATTCCGAAGAAATGTCTGTTCCTTCTCCCCAGGTGATTCCATGTCCTCCGGGCAGACGCTGCACCTTAGAAAATATATCATCTTCCCGCAGGATACGAGCAAACCGTCTGTCTTCTTCCATCTTTTTTTTAAGATCTGCAAGAGCAACCGCACCATCACGGAAGCTCACCAGCATACGTCTGCCTGAGAGTGACGCAACACCGGCGGCTTTCTTCTGTCTTCTCCGATGCAGCCACTCCGGAAGCTCAGCTTCCCTTACAGGAAACACGGCACACTCGTCCTGGGAACAGCGGCCATTGCCCAATATAAGCAGCCGGTACGGATCGTATTCCGAGAGTCCGTTGTCCCGCAGAATCGCACCGAGATTCTGGCGGTCTCTGGGTACAATTCTCGCCTGTACCCAGCGGGCGCTCCATTCCCGTCCAATGGAATATGTCCTCTTCTGCACAAACAGGCTGAGAAGAATCGGGAACTCCCCTGCATCCAGGTCATCCCTCAGTTCAATAAAAAAGTCTCTGCTTCGCTCGTAATAAAACAGATATCCGAGGACGGTGTTCCTGTTTTCGTATTCATCTCTGATTGCGCATACTTTCATAGTAATTCCACCGTTTCCGAGGAGTTGCGGATTCTTTCTGCAGCAAACCTCTTTATACAAGAATAGCAAGAATAGTTGACAATCGTCAAGCATTTTCATTGTCGATCGTCAACTGTTCTTCTGCGGCATCCGAAGCGCTCGCGTCCCGGTTTACCGTTTATTAATCTCTATGATGTGCTCCATCTGTTCCGGCAGGTTAAGAAGTCTTTTCCCCACGGATTCGGGAACAAAACGGATTTCCTTCAGTTCTTCCGGCGTGACCCAGATGAGCTCTTCCACCGCACCGAGTCCTGTCACGGAATGGCACTCCACATGGGCAAGATCATCGCTGTCTTTCATCAGGTAGTAGACACCCAGCTCATGGACGTGGTCCCCGGTGACTTCTGACTCAAAAAACTGCTCCTGAAAAAACAGGATCCGGTCAATTTCCAGCAAGACTCCGGTTTCCTCCAGAACCTCCCGGACTGCTGCCTCCTCGGTGGTCTCGTCAAAGCGCACGCGCCCGCCGACACTGTAATAGTACGGATCCTGTGAATTGTGCATGAGAAGATACTTTCCATTATGAATGATAATGGCGCCCGCGCGGTAGTTGAAGAGACCGCCCGGGGTATGAAACTTCAGGTCTTTTTTTCTTTCTTCTCCGTATTCTGCATTTGATGGCAAGTTTGCTTTCATCGCCATCACCTACGCCATCTCGTCCATGGCATCCTGCAGGGAGTCCAGGGCACTGTCGATGGATTCCAGGCTGTCGATGAGCATGTCAACGGCTCTTCCGGACGTCCCGTCCTCTTCCATCACATCCACAATGTCCGCCAGGGCGTGTTTCTTCTCTTCTAGCTGTGAAAACAGTGTTTCCAGTTTTGCCAGGTTGTTGGTACCGTCTACGATCTTCATTCAGATTTCCCCCTCTTCTTCCGGTGTTTGTCCGTCTTTTTATTCCTTCTGTCTGTTTCTGAGCTCTGTGTATTTGTCGGCTCTTCCCTTTGCCAGCTCCACCGGATACTTTGCTTCATTTTTATCCATCTTGCTGTTTACGATCTCGTCCTCATCCAGTCCCAGCTCATCCAGCATGTTCCGGCAGTATACGATAACATCTGCCAGCTCTTCCCGGACGTGCTGCAGGTCAAAGTGTTCTTCATCCCACTGAAAGCATTCGAGAAGCTCATTGGCCTCGATGGAGATGGATTTTGCGAGATTCCCCGGCGTGTGGAACTGTCCCCAGTCTCTTTCTTCCGAGAACCGGCGGATGCGGTCGATGGTTTCCTGTGTCATGATTATTTTCTGCCTTTCTGGCGAAAGGCACCGATGGGGTCATGAAAACCGAAGTGCTTTCGCCCTTTCTACTATTCTGAATTCCTGATATCCTTTTTTTGCAG
>Ga0256407_10001962_pt1 | contig 40945 bp, 27 predicted proteins | sample RumenRJG_04DNA_FD_193489 | JGI IMG/M metagenome (GOLD analysis project Ga0256407, IMG submission 193489) | Bovine rumen microbial communities from Lethbridge, Alberta, Canada - RJG_04 | ecosystem: Host-associated > Mammals > Digestive system > Stomach > Rumen | place: Canada: Alberta... | reverse complement strand
CTAATATTGACTATGAAGATTTCTATCTCCATTTCCTACAGTATGATGCCGAGATGTCAGTAGCCGCCATTCCATACAACGTGGCCATTCCCTATGGCATATTCCAGCTTGAGGGCCGTAACATCAAGGGGCTTATAGAGAAACCTAAGTATAACTATTATGCTAATGCAGGCATCTATCTGATTAAGCGACGTGCGCTTGATGAGATTCCTACCAACACCATGTTCCATGCTACGGACCTGATTGAAAAGCTGATCGCCGAGGGCAAGAGTGTTATTCGTTATCCGCTGAATGGTACGTGGATTGATATTGGCAACCCACAGGAGTATCAAAAGGCCAATGACTTCGTGAAACATCTTTAAACCCATCCCATATAGATGAAAACGCTCATGATATACTACTTTGTTTTTGCCATTTGGTATTTATTGTCATTATTGCCGTTTAGAGTACACTACCTGTTTAGTAATATCATCTTTGTGTTGATATTCCACGTGTTTCACTACCGCAGGCGGACTGTATGGGTGAATGTTGTCACGTCATTCCCTGAGTTGGAACCAGAAGATCATAAAGCTATCGAGAAGAATTTCTACAAGTGGTTCTGCGACTATCTTGTAGAGAGCATCAAACTGATGACCATGAGTCGCGAGCAACTGAAGAGACGCATGGTGTTCAAGGGGACGGAACAGATAGAGGCATGTGTCAAGGACGGACAGTCGTGCGCCATATACCTGGGCCACTACTGCAACTGGGAGTGGATCACCTCGCTGCCACTATGGATCAGCGACACAGCACAGTGCGGACAGATATACCATCCGTTGGAGAACAAGAACTTCGACCGCCTGTTCCTGAAAATACGCCAGCGCATGGGGGCCGTCTGCATACCGATGGCCGAGACGTTGCGCCGCATACTGATGTACAAGCGTGAGGGCAAACCCGTGGTCATCGGCTACATCGCTGACCAGGGGCCTTTCTGGTGGAACATCCACCACTGGCTGCCGTTTCTCCACCACGACACGGCGGTTCTGACGGGTACCGAGCGCATCGCGAAGAAAGCTGGGCATGCCGTCTTCTACATGGAGGTGAGCCGGGTGAAACGAGGCTACTACGAGGCTGAATTCAAACTCATCACCCGTGAGCCGCAGAAATACAACGACTACGAACTGACCGACAAATACTTTGAGCTATTAGAGAAGAGCATACGCCGCGAACCCTACTACTGGCTATGGACCCATGACCGATGGAAACGGACACGCGAGAGGTTTGAGCGCATGTTCATTGTGAAGGACGGAAAAGTCCATGAGCTTCCTAAAAACGAATTACAATCTTATTATCCTAATACTTAATTGCCATGCTATATATCATCAGATCGGACTATTTCATGTGTCCGTATATCCTCGAACCTCTTCAGTCGATGGAGGGCATCAGATTCATCATGTTTGAACGCGACCGACTGCCTTTCCTAACCAAGATAAAGCGATTCCTTCGCGCTTTTATTATCAGGAAGAAAGGACTTTGGACAAACTTATTCTATAATGAACGTATTATAAGGGAAATATCCGAGATAAAACCCGATGACAAAGTGCTGTTCTTCTCGATAGAAAACCTAAAAGAACTCCTCATTCTTGACAAGGAGATACCAGCCAAAAAGCGTTCTGTTTATATTTGGAATCCGGTAGCAACCATCAATCGCAATCTGTTCAGCAGAGCCGAATACTTCGTATTCATGCATCTTCTGAATATGAATATCCTCACTTTTGACAAGGATGACGCAAGAAAATACAGATTCAGCTTTGCCAATCAAGTGTATAAATATCCAGCCAAGTCATTACACCAGAAGGAAGTCGTAGCCAACAGTGTGTTCTTCATTGGCCAGGACAAATACCGAAGCCGACGACTCGCAAAATTGGCTATTATGCTCACATCTGCCGGGGCGCAACCCGTCTTCTATATTGTGAAAGGCAAACACACAGTAGAGGAGCCTACACTGAAGGTATTCTATCACGACGTGGGTATGAGCTACGCAAATGTACTGGAGTATATCCAACGGTCATCCTGCCTGCTTGAGATTGTGCAAAAGGGACAATCTGGCATCACACTTAGAACTTTGGAAGCATTGTTCTGTCAAAAGAAACTTATTACCAACAACAAGGCCGTCAAGGACTACGACTTTTACCATCCAAACAATGTTTTTATATACACCGACGAGACAGATACAAACGATGTAAAGGCATTCCTTCTATCTCCGTATGTTCCCATTTCAAAGGAGATAACCGACAACTACGAAATTGAGACGTGGATCAAACAATTCGTGTGATGCACCCATGAACTATGGTGTCAGCCGGTCTTGCGTCATCCGCTCCATGTACTGCTGGATGATGGCTTTCAGCTCACGCTCCATCTCCTGAAATTGAGAGTTGAGAGCGGAGATTTGAGAATTATCTTTCAGCAGGTTATGCTGCATGAGCGCGTCGGTCAGGGCATAGATGGCACGTGTCTTCTCGCCGTCGAACTGCAGCACGTAGCCGTGCTTCACGTACTGGTAGATGCCGTTCAGATAGTTCACCGCCCACGTCTTGTCGGCAGGTGTGTGGAGCAGGTCAATGCCAAACGACAGATAAGGCTCATCATAGCCCAGATGACCAAGAATCGTCGGCATGATATCGGTCTGCTGAGCAATGGCATCCACCATACCACTTCCCATCTCGCCAGAGGGGTCATAGAAGATGACTGGCGAGCAAAAGCCTCCCAGGTCTGTCTTATACTCTGGCAGTTTGGTCATATTCGTATGGTCACTGGTAATGACAAAGATGGTGTTCTTAAACCACGACTGTTTCTGGGCCGATGCAAAGAAATGCTGCAGGGCCATGTCGGTATAGCGGATAACGGGATAGATGGGCATATCAGGATCCTCTTCTGGGAACTGCTTCTTATAGGCATCAGGCACACGGAAGGGATGATGGCTCGACAGGGTGAAGAGGGCGGTCATAAAGGGTTCCTTCATCTCTGTCATCTTTTGGCAATAGTACTGTATGAAAGGCTCGTCGCTGATGCCCCACCAACCATCAAAGTCGGCATCACCTCGAGTACGCGGATCGCTGTTGAAGTCCTCACGACCATAATACTCCTGGAACTTGGTGGCACGTGCAAAGGCCATAAAGCCCATGGAACCACGCTCGGCACCGTGGAAGAAGGCAGTCTCATAGCCCTTGCGACCCAGACAGTCGGCCAGTCCCGATACGTTATTCACGCTGTAGGGAGACAGGAAGAAGGGCTCTACGAACATGGGGATCGAGGAGAGGATGCTGGGCATGCCGTCGATGGACTTACGCCCGTTGCAGTAGCTGTACTTATAGGTCAGGGCCCCGTTGCAGAGCAGCGAGTCGGCAAAGGGGGTGTAGCCCTTGTAGCCCGCCACATGCCGGTTGTAGTAGCCGATATATTCGCGTCCGAAGCTCTCGATGATAATCACCACGACATTCTTCCGCTTGAAGGCAGAATCGCCCTTGCAGCCAGTGTGAACGGGCGAGAATACAGAGGCCATCTCCGCCTTGTCAGTAAAGTAGGTAACAACCTCGAAATTGTTTTTGCCAATGGTTCGTATGAGTGCGAAAGGTGTATTGAGGACCAGCCCCACTTCCGTAGGACGGTCACAGAAGTTATTGGCATTTGAAATCGTGATAGGACGGATGTCTCGTGTCCATCCACCTCGCATGCCTGCCACACAGAAAGGCACGAAGGCCAACAGCGACAAGGTAATGGTGAGATAGTAGGGCAAGAGACGTGACTTCTTCGTCATCGGCTTTTGGGGCAAGACATACAGTTTCCACAGTCCCCAGCCTATTAAGGCTGTCAAGAGGAAGAAATACCAATGGCTGATGGCTTCGGTCATGAAGATGCCTCCCAGATTATTCTCGTTCTCAAACTCCTGAAAGATGGTGGTGGTGGTGCGTCGCATGCTATAACGGAAATAGACACAATCGCCCAAGTTCAAGGCCAGTGTCAGGATGTTGACGACCACAAATACCCAGCGACACACGCGCTGATAGGTGGCTGTCTCCTTCTTATGCAAGGGGAACAACACCATCAACACCCACAGGGCATTGGTATAGAGAATCGCAGAGGTGTCAAACGTCAGTCCACCACCCAGAATCTCCAGAAAATGACTCCACGTGAGGCTGTCGGCAAAGAGATTCCAGTTCTCAAAAAGAAAGGCCATACGGGCTATGAAATAAACCACATAGACCAGAAACAAATTACAGACAACAGCACCTAACGGTCTCAAGAACTTGATATAGTTTTTCATCTCTATCTTTACTATCTTTTCAAAGTTGGAGGACAAAGGTACGAAATAACGAGTGAAATGCAAAAGAAAAGCTCGATTTTCTTTGCATTTCCGAGTGTAAGTACCTTCGGCAAAGCCAAAGGTACGAAATAAATCATAAAAGGAGCCTAATTTCTCAAAAATACTATGCTCCTTGAGACCGTTTTCATGTTTTTTTTTTAATTTTGCACGCATGAACATACTGAAGAAAGGTTTTACCTATTACGTTTTAGCCACAGTTTTCACATCTCTCATCTTGATGTTCTACATCAAAGGCGATGTCATCGTGCCTATGCTCGACCTGAGTGGCTGGATATTTTTTGTGACTTCCTGCATATCACATTCTGCCATTCTGCTTCTGGCACTTTGGCTCATCTTCTTCCTTCCACTGGCGTTACTCAAAAAGGAACGCTGGGCCGTGGGACTCTTTGTTGGCGCTGTCAGCATCCTGGCAACAATGGCCTTCATCAATATGCAGGTCTATAAGATCTACCGCTTCCACATCAATGGTTTCATCATCAACATGATCACCGGCCCTAATGCGGGCGACATCTTTGACTTCTCGCCCTATCTCTATCTCACGGAAGGCCTCTCTCTGTTGATAGTGATAGGCATCTGTATCGCCCTGTGGCCTGCTGCTAAATGGTTTTCACAGCGCATCAGGAAGAAAGGCGTTACCATCTTGATTGCCACCCTCGTCGGCATCACTCTGATTGCCAATGGCATTCATGTCTATGGTTCCTTTGTGGCCAAGCCTTCCATCCTGCAGAGTGCACGCCTGGTGCCATATTACTTCCCCCTGTCTGCCAGTTCACTAATGGAGAGTCTTGGTGTGGAGCGCGAGGTGGTAGAGGTTTCTGGCATGAGTGGCGAAGGCGAGATGCGCTATCCGCTGCATCCTCTTCAGAAACAGGACAGCACCCAACTGGAACTGCCTAATATCGTCGTCATCCTCATCGACTCGTGGAGTCGTCAGTCCTTGACACCAGAGTGCATGCCCAACATGTGGCAACTGGCCCACGAGGAGCAGTGGTATAAGAATCATGTCAGTTGTGGCAATGGCACGTCCTTCTCGGTCTTTGGCATGTTTACCGGCCTGCAGCCTTACTACTGGACGGCTTATCAGTCGGCCAGACTGAGTCCCCTGCTCGTTGACCGACTGCTGGAGTTGGGCTATGACTTCCGTGTATACCCAAGCGCAGGTTTGCAGAGTCCGCCCTTCGACCGACTACTGTTCCAGCACGTGCCCAATCTGCGACTCGACACGCCCCTACCCACATCCTATGAGCGTGATTTGAGGATCAAAGACGACTTCATCGCTGATATGCCTCAGCTAAAGGCACAGAAGCGCCCGTTCTTCACCTTTATCTTCTTCGACCTGCTCCATGCCTACAGTCTGCCCAAGGAACTGCTGAACCGCTTCCAGCCCTCATGGGAATATGGTCGTTTCGACGAACTGCACAACGATATGGACCCCACACCTTTCTGGAATCTGTATCGCAACTCGGCCTATCAGACCGACAAGATGGTTCATGAGGTCATCACAAACTTGAAGGAACAGGGACTCTACGACAACTCACTGGTGTTCATCACGGGTGACCACGCTCAGGAGTACAATGAGAACCATAAGAACTACTGGGGCCACAACTCCAACTTCTCGCAGTATCAGATTGGCGTGCCACTCATTGTCCATCAGCCAGACCACGACACAACGGCTGTCTATACCCATCGCACCACGCACTACGACTTTGTGCCAACCATCATGCACAACTACCTGGGCATCAAGAATCCATTGGAAGACTATACGGCAGGACGCCTGCTGAGCGACAAGACGCCCCGTCTATGGCATTTCGTGGGCAACGAACTGCGCTATGCTTTCATCGTAGAAGGTGATACCATCCTTACTAAAGAAGGTGCCGGATATATAGAGGTGACTGACAGCAAGTTGAACCCCGTGGACAACTATCGCATTCGTCCCAAGGAGTTCGACAAAGCTATCAAGGACCTGAACAGGTTCTTTAATCAATAAGCATTGATGATTCTTACCACTTCCTGGGCCTCCTCTTGTGTCATTGCCTGACTCATGGGGAGGCTCAGTTCTTGTTGATGAATCTGCTCTGTTATAGGCAAAGACAAATGGTTCCACTGACTATAACATTCCTGCTTGTGGGGCGGAATGGGATAATGGATGATGGTCTGAACACCATGTTGCTCCAGATAAGCCTGAAGGCTGTCACGCTGATCACAGAGCACAGGATAGACATGATACACATTCTGCTGATCTCCCAAACGAGCAGGCAAGGTTATCTTTGGATTCTTGATGCCCTCATCGTAAATCTTTGCGATGGCCTTGCGATGCTCATTATCCTTATCCAGATACTTCAACTTCACATCGAGCACAGCTGCCTGTATCTCGTCCAGACGACTGTTGCGACCCGTGTACTTAAAGACATACTTCCGCTGACTGCCATAGTTTGCCAACGCACGAATGGTGTCTGCCACGACCTTGTCATTACACGTCACAGCACCACCATCGCCCAGTGCACCCAAGTTCTTGCCAGGATAGAAGCTATGACCTGCTGCATCGCCCAAGGAGCCAGTCCTGCGCCCATCAGCAAAGCAACAACCATGCGCCTGGGCATTATCCTCCACCAGCTTCAGATTGTACTTCTTGCAAAGACGGCCAATCTCGTCGGTATAGGCACAACGACCATAGAGGTGTACCAACAGGATAGAGCGAGTACGCGAGGTGATATGCGACTCTATCAGACAATCATCAATCTCGAGTGTATCCAGTCGTGGCTCCACGAGCACAGGCACCAGTCCATTCTCTGTCAACGCCAGGATAGAGGCAATATAGGTATTTGCTGGCACGATGACCTCATTGCCAGGCTGCATCACGCCCAGTTCGATATAGGCACGATAAATCCATATCAGCGCATCCAGTCCATTGGCCACGCCCACACAATGCTGCGTGCCAATATACTTGGCATAATTCTCCTCGAAGTGTTTCACCTCTGCACCCTGCAGATACCACCCCGAGTTAACTACCCGTTGCACAGCCTCACTGATTTCAGCACCATGAAGAGCCGTGACATCTTTTAAGGATAGAAATGGAATCATCATTCTCGATTATTGATGCAAAGTTACTAAATTGTCTTATTCAAGCACCACTCACCTGTTTAGCAAGTCGGTAGTCGTCAACTGTATCATAGCCTTATCCAGGCGTTCCAGTCGCTCGGCATCAGGACTCTCGTTGATAGTCAGTTTCTTCAAGTCAAAGTCGTAGAGCACATGACCTGTGGAATCACAGATCCACTGGACATTATTGAAATTATGAACCACCGTTGGAGCCGTATAGGTCTCTGACAGTACATCCCTGCTGAAGGTGAAGTCATCGTGATTCAGATGCAACTGACCAAACAAGGTGGCAGGCAGGTCGCTCTGGTTACACAGTACATCGATGACACGTGGCTGTCGGACAGCTCCACCCAGCCACAGCATGGGAATATGGTTCATCTGCAAAGGCGTCATATGATCAATTTTTCCATGTACGATGCCATGGTCAGAGGTAACGACAATCAGCAGATTCTTCCACTGGGGCGTTGCCTTGAGTTTGCTGACGAAATCATACAGGCAGTCATCCAGATAGGCAAAGGAATTCTCCACCTCGTCGTCCAACTTCTTCACAGGCACATCCCAGGGCTCATGACTGGAGAGTGTGCTGTAGCCCCACAGATGACGATGTTTGTCATCAGCCTGACTGATCCACTGGTAAACAGTAGCAAAAGTGATATCGTCACGCACGCCCCACTGACTGGTACGCTGCTCACTCAACGGATAGTCATTCATGCTCGTCAGTGTCTCCCAGCCTGTTGCAATCATATACGACCGCATATTGGTGAAGTTGATGTCGCCACCATAGAGATAATGGGTGTCATAACCCTGCTGACGCAAGGTCTTGGCAATACCAGCCATCGCAGCACTTTTATCTGTCATCTTCATCACCGAGAGATTCGGGAACGATGGATAGCCGCTCAATGCACAAACAGCACCTCTGTCCGTACGCCATGAGTTGGCAAAGCACTGACTGAAATAGACACCCTCCTTCTTCAATTCCTGCAGATGGGGCATCACCGTCTCAAACTGTTCACCTGCGCCCTCCATCAGGATGACGAGGATATCCGGACGGTCTGTGTTGAGCAAGGTGTCGCGATGCACACTCGCTGTGGTATAAACGCCTTGCGTCATCTTCTCACACTCCTCTGCGTCAAAGAACTGATACTCCGTGAGGTCATCCAACTGGTGACTCATGGTATAGAAGAAGCTGAATATGGGATTGACAGCCGCGTGATTCAAAAACTGATTCTGAGAATAATAGACCTGGCCTGTATTGGTGGTCGACTCTCCCAGTCCCCCACGGATACCAATGACCATCAGGGGCATCATCAGAATATAGATTGCTTGTTCTAACCAACTGCCACGCTTACATACTGGCATACCCGCCCATTTGTCATAAGCCTTATATACCAAGAAGCCAGACATGGCAAGAAAGAACAGGAGTGCCGTCAGCAAACCTGCTTTCAAACTTGCAAAGACCTCTTTAGGCGTCTCCAGATACGACAACCATGCGGCATCAAGTTTAAAATGCCAGAACTTATACATGAGGGTATCGGAAACGAAAGCCAGGGCAAAGGCTACGGCAATGAAGATATAATAAGACTTGAAGAGCTTTTGGGGCAGATTCACCCACATACCTACCATCGTCATCAAGAATGGCAGAATAAAGAAATAGAGCGCCGTTGAAAGGTCCAGGCTCATTCCATGCCGCCATACTGCCAGCATGTCACCCATCGTATAGGTGGTCTGAGCATGATTAAAAAGCATAAATACCCATTTGGCAATCAGAAATATCAAGACTGTCAACAGGTAGAACCTTATGAGATATGATAATCGCTTCTTCATGCTATAGTGGCCCAATTCTTCACTCTTCAATTTTCCTTTTTTTAAAGGCTCTGCATGTCATTGAGTTTCTTGTAATAGCCGTCAATATTGAGCAACTCATCGTGCGTACCGCGCTCCACGATTTGTCCTTCATGCAGCACACAGATCTCGTCGGCGTTCTTGATGGTCGACAGGCGGTGGGCAATAGCCACCGTTGTTCTTGTCTTCATCAGTCGTTCCAGGGCATCCTGTACCAAGCGCTCGCTCTCGGTATCCAATGCCGAGGTGGCCTCATCAAGAATCAGGATAGGCGGGTTCTTCAGAATAGCACGGGCAATGGAGACGCGCTGACGCTGACCGCCCGACAGACGACCGCCACGGTCGCCGATGTTCGTCTCGAACTGCTGTTCCGACTGCATGATGAAATCATAGGCATTGGCAATCTTGGCTGCCTCGGCAATCTGCTTGTCGGTAGCATTATCCACACCAAACGAGATATTGTTGCGGAAAGTGTCATTAAAGAGGATGGCCTCCTGATTCACGTTACCAATCAACTGGCGCAGGTCATGAATGCCCAAATCCTTCACATTGATACCGTCGATGAGCACTTCGCCCTCCTGCACATCGTAATAGCGGGGAATCAGGTCTACCATGGTGGACTTACCGCTACCCGACTGTCCCACAATGGCAATGGTCTTGCCCTTGGGGATGATGAGGTTGATGTCACGGAGCACCCAGTTAACAGCCCCCCCTACTGCCCCCGAGGGGGCTTCTATAGTATCCCCCTCGGGGGACGAAAGGGGGGCTTCCCTATAGCCAAACCACACATGGCGGAACTCTATCTGGTGCTCAAAAGAAGCGATGTGCTTGGGCTTTGCCACCTCCGTAATCGTGTTTTCTGCCATGAGGATCTTATCGATACGCTCCATCGATGCCAAGCCCTTTGGGATGCTATAGCTGGCTTTGGAAAATTCCTTCAGGGGGTTGATGATAGAGTAGAGAATCACCATATAATATATAAAGGTGGGACCCGTAATCGTTTGGTTGTTCAGCACCAGCATACCACCAAACCACAGTACGATGACAATCATCACCGTACCGAGGAACTCGCTCATGGGGTGAGCCGACGACTGGCGTATGTTCACCTTCATCAGGTGAGAACGATAGGACGAGTTGATCTGGTCGAACCTACGGTTCATCTTATCTTCCGCGCAGAAAGCCTTGATGATGCGCAGGCCACCCAGCGTCTCCTCCACCTGACTCATCGTATCGCTCCACAGGCTCTGCGCCCTGGCCGAGTCCTGTTTCAGCTTACGGCCAACGAGTCCCATAAACCATCCCATCACAGGCACAATAATCAGTGTAAAGGTGGTCAACTGCCACGACACGAACAACATCGTGGCGAAGTAGGCAATGATCAGGACGGGGTTCTTGAACAGCATCTCGATAGAAGCCATGATAGAATTCTCCACCTCCAGCACATCACCACTCATACGGGCAATGATATCTCCCTTGCGCTCTTCCGAGAAGAATCCCAGGGGCAGTGACGTGATTTTGTTGTACAGCTGATTGCGGATGTCGCGCACCACACCCGTACGGATAGGCACAATACAGGCTGATGTCAGGAAATACGCACCTGTCTTCAGCAGCGTTGTAAAAGCCAGGAACAGGCCTATCAGCAACAGCGTAGTCGTTGGTCCATAGTCAGCGATGAGTCCGTTGACAAAGAAGTTCAGGTTGTTCATCAGCACTCCCTGCACATTGCTCCAATCCCAAGCCATCACACTGGTGGCCGTCTCTGCATCGCCCGTCTGGAACAGGATTTGCAGTATAGGTATCAATGCTGCAAACGAGAAGATATTCAGCACTGCCGACAGGATATTAAAGAACACCGACAATGCCAGGTATTTTTTATAGGGAGGCACGAAACGCCTCAACACACGCAGAAACTCTTTCATAGTAACATAAGACTATCTAATTCCTTTATCAAGTTAATACTATACTTGATGGCATAAGCCATCTTTTCGTAGTGGATAATATCGTCGGGAGACAACCGGCGGTTCTTTCTGTATTGTAGCCATTTCTGCATGGGCTGGTATCCGCCTATATAAAAATTCCAGACAGCATCTGAAATACCCTCAAAGCGATTGTCGTTATTAATCCAAACAGCGTTGTCGCACCATTCCATCTTCTCAACGGTGTCATTTCCCCGCCCCTGATAGGACACGCCTAATGCGCCAAGACCTGCGGGCAGGCTTTCCAAAAGATGCAGTTCGCGCAGTCGGGCACCGATGGCGGCGATGCTTTCCAGCATTTCCTGATTTTGTGGATAAGGTATCCGCGGGAAACCCAGTTTCAGAAGCTCCCTGTAACGCTGCCTGTAGTGGTTGCTATGCAACACGGCATAGACATAGTCGAAGATGGTCTGCGGATTGGCGTCTGACGATATTTGCCGTACCACCTCCCGATTAAAGTTCACCATGCGTTTGCCATCCTTGTCATAAACATACAATGGGAAAACATAACTCTGCTCCTTCGACTGCGCCGAAATGGAGTTCAGGTCGGAGATAAGACGCGTCACGAAAACATGCTGGAATGGGAAGGAGCTCTGCTGCTTGCAGGTGATAAGCGCAAGGTTGTCTTTTCCTATAAGGTGTTGGCTTGTCTTATGCCGCGGGCGCCCCATCATGCCAGACGACTTTCCCGTATAGTTTGTAAAGCGCGTGTCAAACGGCCTATAGTTAATTTTTGTCGTAAGGACAGGATTGGACTGCATGTCTTTTATCGCGTTATGGACGCTCCAGCCGCTTGTTTCCTCCAATTTATATTTCCCATGCAGACTAATCAGGTCTCCCTCCTTGAAGTCGTGGAGGACGGCCTTACGCTCTTCATCGCTGAAGAAAATGTTCAGTTCGTCACGCTTGCTCTGTACGCCGGAATTATAGTGCTTGAACAGTTGGTCAATACAGAATCCTTGCTCGTATTCCTCCTGCATGGTGAAGTCCTTGGGCACAAAGAAATAGTCTGGGGCAACTGGTGTAAGGTCGGTCCATTCCACGTTAGTCAAACTGTGGCTGTTCAGGAATTCCTTCTTGGCACGCTTCTTCCCATACATGTCGCAGTGATGCAGGCGTCCCAGTTGGTCGCTGTCGGTTTTCTTGACAAAGATGGCGATGCTCACTCCCAGGGTGATGCCGAAAATGTTCTCGTCGGGCGATCCGTCGGGCGACTGTTCGTGGTTCTTCACTTTGCCGTGGAGGTTCAAGACATAGATGTCGTCAAACGACTTCAGCAGCGAGTGGCGCATCTCCTTGAAAGTAATCGCATCCAGATAGTTGTTGTTTGTGATGAAAGCCAGCACACCTTCGCCCGTACGCTCAATGTAGTATTGCCCCATGCGTATGAACTTCACATAGTCGTCATCAAGATTGATTTTCCTGGCATCGACACCGGCCTTGTATTGCTCTATCAGTTTTCTGATCCATGTACTATTGTTGCTGCTACTGTTGTTATAGGGCGGATTGCCCAGCATGACCATCACCGGATAGCGCTTTTTGATGGCCTTAGCCATATTGCTTTCGCGAGCCAGTTTATAGTCGAAGAGTGAAATAGGCTGCAGTTGCTGGTCTTCCAGCGAATTGGTCAGGAATATGCGCAGTCGCTTATGATTGCGCTCTTGATAGCCTGTCTGCTGAAGCACCATGTCGAGTTTCAGGTGAGCCACGGCATACGACGCCATCAGTATCTCAAAGCCATTCAGACGGGGGATAAGATCGTTCTCCACATATTGCTGCCAAAGTCCTGGCTGGGAGCGGTAATGGTCGTAAATCTGATGGATGACTTCAGCCAGAAACGTACCCGTTCCTGTGGCAGGGTCAAGAATCTGGACACGGTGATATGGTCGTTCGTCTTTTTCTATCGTCTCTTTGCTTGCCAAGCCGTCGGCAATGCCAAAGTCGCGTTGAAGGATCTCGTCTATTGAGCGCACCATGAACCCCACTATGCTATGAGGCGTATACCACACACCATTGTCCTTTCTGGCCTGCGGGTCGTAGGCAGCCAGAAAGTCTTCATAGAAATGAAGCAGTGGATCGTAGTGTTCTGCAGAAGAAGCACGAAGCCTCATAACACGCTTCACGTTGACTGCTCGGAACGCCTTGGTCAGGTCATCCACAATCCACGCAATGTTTTGATCCAGGTCGGCTCCTGCTATGCTACTGAAAATGCTTCTCAGGAAAGGATTAGTCTGCGGAATGAACCATGGCACCTCTGCACGGGAAAAAGTTTCAGGCGTCAGTGTGTGCAGACGTGCCGCAAACAGGCCATAGGTGATTGTCTGCGCATAGATGTCGGCAAAGTCCTTCCCTGTCAGGTCACCTATAAGGTGAGTGCGGAAGGCCTCATACTGTCCCCGCAATTCACTGGGGTCGTCCCAATCCTCATCGTATTCGTATGTTGTGTTGGTGGCCAGATGACGTTCAATCAAAGTAGCCATCAGGCGTGCCTTCGATGCCATGACATTAGCAAGTTCCGTCGCAGAGGTAATGGGCTGAGGCTTGGCGTGGGCCAGTTTCTCAACCAGCGTGACAAAGGCCGACAGTTGTTTCTCGTCGTCAGTCATCTTGATGCCTTCATCATCAAGATGTCCGATGGTGGCCGACAAGATCTCTTTGCCGTTTTCATACAGCACAAACTCCAGGAAATTGGTGAAGGCAATGGTGCTGATGGCAGCCTTATACTTGTCAAACTGCCGCTTGTTCATCGATGCTTTTGTGCCGCGCAGGTCTGTGTCGCCTATGTCCTTGGTTTCAATAAAGGAAATCATCATCAGGCCCTGGCGCAACTCAAAGTCGGGAGCGCCGAACTCTCTCCGCTTAGGCTCGTTAATAATGCTGATACGCGAGTCGCCTTTCCGACCGCTTATCAAAGCCTGAAGCAAGGTTTCCAAAGCAAACCGATAGGTATGCTCCGTAGCCTCTTTCGTCTCATGCTTCTCTGCGATTGTCGAGATGTAATTCTTTATGAGTTCCTTCGTATCCATCTATTGTATTAATATATTCTCTCCCCGAATAGTGTGGCGCTGGTGCTGCCCGTGATGCGCACACGCACCATTTCGCCTATATGGTGGTTTCCTTTGTCGAAGACCACCATCTTGTTCTGCTCCGTACGGCCGCACAGCTGTTCACGACTGCGCTTGGAAAAGCCTTCCACCAGCACGTCGAACTCTTTGCCCTCGTCCTTTTTGTTCTGCTGGGCCGAGATTTCCGTCTGCAGGGCAATGAGCTCGTTCAACCTGCGGATCTTCTCCTCCTCCGGCACATTGTCGGGCAGATGCTTCGAAGCATAGGTTCCGGGACGCTCAGAGTATTTGAACATGAAGGCAGAATCGTAGCCCACCTCACGCATCAGGCTCAACGACAGCTGGTGGTCTTCCTCAGTCTCGTCGTGATAGCCCACGAAGATGTCGGTAGAGAGTCCGCAATCCGGAATAATCCTGCGGATGGCAGCCACGCGGTCCAAGTACCATTCACGGGTGTACTTACGGTTCATCAGTTTCAAGATGCGGTCGCTGCCGCTCTGCACCGGCAAATGGATATGCTTGCACACATTAGGCATCTCGGCAATGACACGCAGCGTCTCGTCGCTCATATCCTTCGGATGACTAGTGGTAAACCTTACTCTCATTTCTGGAGCTTCTTCAGCTACACGACGCAGTAAGTAGGGAAAAGTCCCCCCTACGGCCCCCGAGGGGGCTTCTTCAGTATTTGCAGAGACTATCGTGTCCCCCTCGGGGGACGAAAGGGGGGCTTTGTATGAATTCACATTCTGCCCCAACAGCGTCACCTCTTTGAATCCACGGTCGCGCAGGTCGCGCACCTCTCGCAAGATGCTCTCCACATCACGACTACGCTCACGACCACGGGTATAGGGTACTATGCAGTAGTGGCAGAAGTTATTGCAACCACGCATGATGCTCACAAAGCCGCCAATCTTATGTCCCAGTGCGATGCGCTGCGGCACCACGTCACGATAGGTCTCGGTGGTCGACAGTTCTATATTCATGGCCTTATGCCCCATCTCGGCCTGCGCCGTCAAGTCAGGCAAGGTGAGATAGGCATCAGGGCCAGCCACAAGGTCAGCCCCGTGGTTCTCCAGCAAGTCCTGCTGCACACGCTCGGCCATACAACCCAGCACGCCGATGATTAAAGGAAGCCTCCCCCCATCCCCCTCCGATAAGAGGGGGCTTTTGGTCAAGCGAGATTTTCGCAAGGCATTGAGTGCCTCTAAGCGGTGATATATCTTCTGTTCGGCATTATCGCGCACCGAACAGGTATTCAAAAACACGGCATCAGCTTCTTCTATGCTGTCACAGGTCTCATATCCTGCCATCTGCATCACGGAAGCCACAACCTCCGAATCGGCCACGTTCATCTGGCATCCGTAGGTCTCAATAAACAGTTTCTTCATTGATTACATTCTATTTCGGGTGCAAAGGTACAAAGAAAATCCCAACACGAAATAAAATTCTGGCCATTATTATAAAAATTCTGGCCAAAATTCTAAAAATTCTGGCCAGAATTTATTTCAAGCAGTTATTAAACAAATGACTAACGACGCTACGTCGTCAAGTTATCAATATTCGAACGACGAACCGCCAAGGAACTCTCGCAGCAGCGAGGTGGGTGGTATTTGATCCTCCGGAATGGGTCGGATGTAGCGCAGGAACTTCTTCAGACGATAGGCCTCAGCGTATTCTGGGCAGTTTTCGGGTACCTGTTCCAACAGTGGCTCAGCCTGTTTCTTGATGACAGCCAGTTCGAAGAGCATGGCCGAATTGAACATCTGGTCGCAATTCTCCTGATAGGGGAAAATCCACTTGTTCTCGCCTTTGCGCACCGACGGCCATCGGCGTATGGTTTCCCGGGCTGACACGCCACGGTATTTATGGTCACGGATAATACGGCGCAACAGTCGGTTGTCGGCCGTTGGGATATAATTATGGTTGTCGAGCAGCAGCGTAGTGAGTGCCGAGGCATACACACGGTAGATCTGTTCTTGCGGCACGCCCTCCATCAGTTCGGGGTTCAGGGCATGGATTCCCTCCACCACCAGTATCTCATCATCATGCAACTGCAGCCGCCTGCCGCTCTTCACGCTCTTGCCCGTGGGGAAGTCGTAGTGCGGCAGTTCCACCTCCTCGCCACGGAACAGGGCGTTCATCTGTTCCCTCAGCAGTGGCAGGTTCAGGGCGTGCAGGTTCTCGAAGTCGTAGTCGCCCGCCTCGTCGCGTGGGGTAAGGTCACGATCCAGGAAATAGTCATCGAGCGAGATAGGCACCGGCTTGATGCTGTTCACAGCCAGCTGCACGGAGAGTCGCTTGCAGGTAGTGGTCTTTCCGCTCGACGAGGGTCCGGCAATCAGTACGAGCTTGATGCCTTTCCGGTTGGCTATCTCGTCGGCAATGCGGCCAATCTTCTTTTCCTGTAGAGCCTCGCTGATCTGAATCAGTTGCGAACTGTAACCTTTGTCTATCGCCTCGTTCAAATCGCCAATAGTACGCATACCCAGGATATTCTGCCAGCGGTGGTGCTCCTTGAAGATGCCAAACATCTTGTCCTGCATCACAATTTCGCCCAGTTCTTCTGGATGCTCACGCGACGGGATGCGCAGCAGCAAACCGTCGTAGTACTTCTCCAGTCCGAAGAGATAGATCTGCTTGGTATTCGTCAGCAGCGCACCGTAGAAATAGTCATAGTAATCATCTATGTCATAGAAGGTTGTATAGAGCGAGCCGGTGCTCTTCAGCAGCTTCACCTTCGAAAAGGTGTGCAGGATGTTGAACATCTGGATGGCCTCTTCGGTAGTCGTCTCATGGCGGTGGATGGGGAAGGCGGCATCAATGATTTCCTGCATACGTTTGCGGATGCGGCCGGCATCCTCCAAGGTCACGGGACGACCAATGTTCAAATCCACATAGTAGCCGTTGCTCACCGGGATATCGATGGACACCTTACAGGGGTTGTACAGGTCGTGCACAGCCTTGCAAAGGATAAAGAACAGGGTGCGGGTGTAGGCACGCTGACCCGATGCCGATGTGATATCAAGGAATTCCAAGTTCTTCGGTTTAAAGAGCCGATAGTGCATTCCTTCCACCTTATTGTTTACATGCGCAAGGATGGGTTCATACTTCATGGGGAGGTCCATCTGCTGAGAGGCCTCCTTCACTGAGCACCCCATGGGAACCTCGTATGTCTGTCCATTGTTCAGACAAGTCACTTTCACTGTTTTCTCCATATCTTCTGTAGGCTATTTCTTGAATATTTTTATGTTTTTAGGGCAAGTGGATGCAAATGTACGAAAAGTTTTTCAAACAAATATGCTTTTATATGATTTTTTTTTGTATCTTTGCCGCCATAAAGCAAAATAACCAAGAACACTCATAAGCTTATGATGCTCACATTCATTACCATGCTCGGCTCGCTGGCACTTCTCATGTTTGGTATGAAGTCCATGAGTGAAGCCCTGCAAAAGATGGCCGGTCCACAGTTACGTCACGCACTGGGTGCCATGACCTCCAATCGTTTTACGGGTTTATTAACAGGTTCGGTAGTCACCGCCTCAGTACAATCGTCAACGGCAACGACGGTGATGACCGTGTCGTTCGTCAATGCCGGACTGCTCACTCTGGCACAGGCCATCTCGGTCATCATGGGTGCCAACATCGGTACCACGTTCACGGCATGGATCATGGCACTGGGTGCTTCGTTCGACATCAGCATCGTGAGTTATTGCAGTTTCTTCATCGGCATCATCCTTATCTACATGAAGAAGCACCGCTACATCGGTGACTTCCTCTTTGGCTTGGGACTGCTCATCCTGGGACTCACCACGCTGCGCCTTACGGGACAGGCCATGGATCTGGGACATAACGAAGCCGTGCTGTCGTTCTTCAAGTCGTTCGACATGCACTCCTACCTCACCATCTTCACCTTCCTGCTGCTGGGTGGTGTGCTGACATTCTGCGTGCAGTCGTCGGCAGCCGTGATGGCCATCACCATGCTGCTCTGCGGCAGTGGTGCCATGCCCATCTCCATGGGTATCGCCTTGGTGCTGGGTGAGAATATCGGAACTACCATCACCTCAAACCTGGCTGCCCTCTCTGCCAACACGCAGGCACGCCGCGCCGCCCTGGCACATATGTTCTTCAATATCTTTGGCGTGATATGGATTCTATGCGTGTTCTACTGGTTCGTCGACGGCGTGGAATGGATTGTGAAATATGCGGGAAGCGAGATGTTCCATCAGGATATGGCAAATATGCCTAAGGACAAATACCTCACCTTCGTGCTGGCAGCCTTCCACAGTGGTTTCAATATCATCAACGCCAGCATACTCATCTGGTTTATCCCCCAGATTGAGAAGTTCGTATGCTGGGTCATCAAGTCCAAGAAGGTGGACGAGGAAGAAGACTTCCGCCTGCACTTCATCACTGCCGGTTTCATGAAGACCCCGGAACTCTCGGTGCTCGAAGCCCAGAAAGAGATTCAGGCTTTCTCCAACCGTATGCAGCGTATGTTCGGCATGGTACAGGAACTGCTCAACCTCTCGTCGAGCGAACGTAGCAAGGAGAAGAACAACGAGCAGGATTTCAACAAGCTTTACAGCCGCATTGAGAAATACGAAGGCATCTCTGATAATATGGAGCTTGAGATTGCCAAGTATCTGGAGAGTGTCAGCGATGCCCACCTCTCTGACGAGACAAAGGCGAAGATCCGTGCCATGCTGCGCGAGGTCAGCGAACTAGAGTCTATCGGCGATGCCTGCTTCAACATGGCCCGTACCATCAACCGCAAATATGCAGCCAAGGCCGACCACTTCATTGAGAAGCAATACAGCCACCTGCACCAGATGATGGGACTGACCGACCAGGCCCTCACGCAGATGAACAAGCTCATGGGCGGTCGCAAAGAGGCATTCGACGTGAATCGCACGTTCAATATCGAAAACGAGATCAACAACTACCGCAACCAGTTGAAGGCACAGAACATCGTCGATGTGAACAACCATGCCTACACCTATGCCGAAGGTACCATTTACATCGATCTGGTCAACGAATGTGAAAAGCTGGGCGACTATGTTGTCAATGTGGTAGAAGCACGTATGGGAACACGACAGCGCGAAGCATAGTCGTGTTCACTTGCTAATTCTCTCCAAGGCTTCCTCTAACAAGGCTTTGCGACAGGCTATATTCAAACGGATATAGCCTGCGCCGCTTTCAGCACCGTACATGGTGCCGGGATTCACCCATACGCCGGCCTCACGAAGCAGATGGTCGGCATAGGCCTGCGACGACATCCCCGTAGCCGTGATATCGACCCAAGGCAGATAGGTACCCTCCAGAGGCATGACCTTCCACTTCGGGATATGCTTTTCCGCGAAATCGCAAAGCGCACGATAGTTGTCCCACAGATACTGGTTCAGCTCGTCAATCCAATCCTCGCTCTCGTTATAGGCAGCCATCAATGCCACAGGGCCAAAAGGATTCACATCGCACACCTCATTGATATTGATGGCTCGGTCAATGCGGCGGCGCCATTCTGGCCGGCTACAGATGATATTGGCAATCTGGAGGCCTGCTATATTAAATGATTTCGAGGGGGAGTTCAGGATGACGCTGTTCGCTCGGCAGGCCTCGCTCACGGCCGCATAGGGCTGGAAGTAATGACCTGGCATGATGAGCTCACAGTGAATCTCGTCGCTCACCACTTTTACATGGTGCTTCATGCAAATATCGTTCATACGCTCCAGTTCTTCCTTCGTCCATACGCGTCCCGTGGGGTTGTGAGGGTTACAAAGCAAGAAAACGGTGGTCTTCTCGTCGGCACATTTCTTTTCAAAGTCTTCGAAATCCACCTCAAAGCGGTTGTTGCGGGAAAAGTACAACACACTCTCTAAGACCTTGCAGCCATTGTTGCGGATAGATGAGAAGAAACAATTGTAGTCTGGCGACAGGATAAGCACCTTTTCCCCAGGCATCGTCAGTGCCTTGAGGGCTACCGACATAGCAGGCACCACGCCCGTGGTATAGAGTATTTCCTCACGGTGGATAGTCCAGTTGTGGCGACGCAGGAACCACGAGATGATGGCCTCGTAATAAGGCTCTTCAACCAAGGTATAGCCAAAGACCCCATGCTCTGCCCGTCTACGGATAGCTTCCTGAATGGCTGGTGCTGCCTTGAAGTCCATATCGGCCACCCATAAAGGTATGAGTGAAGAGTGAAGAGTGAAGAATTTGCTACCGCCAGCATGAATAGACGGTATTTCATCCCATTTCACGCTACCAGTTCCGTGCCGCTGTATTATCTCATCAAAGTTGAACTTGTTCATAATCAGAAGTGGTCTATATACTCCCCTCCCTTGGGGAGGGGCTGGGGGTGGGCTTCTATCACGCAGTTATTCGGTGCCTTCACGTTCTCATCAATCGTAACGGAACCTATTGAATCGGCCACGATGTGTCCGCTGGAGGGATTCTTGATGTTCTCGATATGCCCGCGGATATCGGCCTGCACGTCGCTATACTCAAACACACGGTCGCAGGCTTTGTCGAAAGTGCAGTTCTCAAGTATGAGTTGGTCGGCATAGCACAACAGTTGTTCACCGGCCAGGTGACAGTTCACGAGGCGCACGTTCTTAGAGTGCCAAGCCAGATACTCGCCATCAAGCACCGAGTCATAGATAGTCACGTTCTCACACTCCCAGAAAGAGTCCTTCGTCACGATGTTGGCATTGCGCAGTTCCACATTCTTGCAGTATTGGAATACGTATTTTGAGTCGCTCTTCAAACCGTCAATCCTGACGTTGTCACAGAACATAAAGGGATAGGTACCCTCGTGAAGGGTCAGGTTGCGGGCTTCAATATTCTGGCACCGCCAGAAGGTCTCGTCAGCATCGTTGATAAGGACGTTCTCAAGCTTGATACCGTGCATTTCGCGAAACATCTTCGGAGCGTCTATCCGGGTATCGCTCATCTCCAGATGGTCGCTATACCACAGGGCAGAACGGGCACCGGCATCAAACTGGCAACGCCTGATCTTGAAGCCATGCACATGCCAGAAAGGATACTTTCCCCAGAAGTGGCAATCCTCAGCCTCTATGTCAGAGCATTCCTTGATGGCACTCTCACCGTCGCCTATTGTCACTTGCTCCAGTCGTACGTGATGCTTCTCAAACAATGGCCGCTCGCCCTCAAAATGCTGTTGTTTTATGAGTTCCATAATTAGTCTGTTGGTTTTCAGTCGCAAAGATACGATTTTTCTTCATAAAAAAAGAATCACTTTAGAAATTTTATATATCTTTGCACCCAGAACCAAAAAACTGTGAGTGTTATGAAAAAGAAAATCGTTGTTTTGACAGGTGCAGGTATGTCGGTGGAGAGTGGATTGCGTACTTTCCGCGATGCCGACGGACTATGGGAGGAATACCCCGTTCAGAAGGTGGCTACCCATGAGGGATGGGAGGCCGACCCTACGCTGGTGACCAATTTCTATAATATGTTGCGCAAGAAGTGCTGGGGCGTGAAGCCTAATGAGGGTCACAAGCTGGTGGCTGCACTGGAGGAGAAATATGACGTTACGGTGGTCACGCAGAATGTGGATAACCTCCATGAACAGGCTGGCTCGTCAAAGGTGATTCATCTTCACGGCGAACTGATGAAGGTCTGTTCCAGTCGTGATGTGGACAACCCACATTTCCAGCAGACGCTGACACCCGACAATTGTGAGATAGCTCCTGGCACCAAGGCCGGCGACGGTTCGCTGCTGCGCCCCTTCATCGTGTTCTTCGGAGAGGCTGTCCCTTTGATTTCCGTCGCTGCCGAAGAGGCTCAGACCGCCGATATCTTCATCGTGATAGGCACCAGCCTGAATGTCTATCCCGCAGCCGGACTTCTACACTATGTGCGCCCTGGCGTGCCTATCTACCTCATCGACCCCAACCCTATTAGTGCCGGTTCTGGCGTGAAGCAAATACAAAAGGGTGCCAGTGAGGGTATGCGCGAACTGAGTGAGATACTGATGAAATAAGTAATAAGTAACAAACAAAAGCGAGGACTTCATATTACCAGTCCTCGCTTTTGTTTATCCTCTGTCTTTCTTTATCAAGGCCAGCAGATGGTCTACGGCCTCGGCTTCAGGAATGTTTTTCTCTACGCATTCCTTGGCACGGTAAAGACTGATCTTACCACGGCCGGCACCCACATAGCCATAGTCGGCATCGGCCATCTCGCCAGGTCCGTTGACAATACAGCCCATGATGCCTATCTTCAGACCCACAAGGTCTTTCGTGGCTGCCTTGATCTTTGCTATCGTCTCCTGCAGGTTGTAGAGGGTTCGTCCGCAACCAGGACAAGAGATATACTCGGTCTTGGTGAATTTGATGCGGGCTGCCTGGAGGATGGCATCGGACAAGGAAGTGAAGAGTGAAGAGTGAAGAGTGAAGAATTTGCTACCGCTTGCAGGAAGAATATTTAGTTTCGTGGCCTTGCGGTCAATCAGCAAGGCACCTGTTGCCATAGCAGCCTTCAGCTGGAAGGTCTCCCAGTCAGGGGCATCAAGGGTCAGGGTGATGGTATCATCCTTAATAGATGCCTCGGCCTCTTCACGCAAGCGGTTGCACTCAGGGATGAGGTCCACCAGTTTGCGAGCCACGGGAATCTCGCACTCAGGTTCTTCAGAGAGACTCACTCGGATGGTATCGCCAATACCTTCGGTCAACAGGGCTCCGATACCTACGGCACTTTTGATGCGACCATCCTCACCCTCTCCGGCCTCGGTAACGCCCAGATGGAGCGGATAGTGCATATCTTCTGCATCCATAGTCTTCACCAACAGGCGTACGGTAGTGACCATCACCACGGTATTCGAGGCTTTAATGGAGATGACCACATCATCGAATTGCTCACGACGGAAGATACGCAGGAACTCCATACAGCTTTCAACGATACCTTCAGGCGTATCACCATAGCGACTCATAATACGGTCGGACAAAGAACCATGGTTCACACCAATACGCACTGCCGTATGGTGTGCCTTACATATATTAATAAAAGGCACGAGTTTTTTCTCTATCTTCTCCAACTCGGCGGCATATTCCTCATCGGTGTACTCCAAATGCTTAAAGGTACGACCTGGATCTACGTAGTTGCCGGGGTTGATGCGCACCTTCTCACAATACTGCGCTGCCACATCAGCGGTATGAGCAGTAAAATGCACGTCGGCCACCAAGGGGGTCATATAACCGTCGGCCTTCAACCGGGCAGAGATATTCTTCATATTCTCAGCCTCTCGAACGCCCTGTGTTGTAAAACGCACCAACTCTCCTCCGGCATCAATGATGCGTTTGGCCTGTGCCACACTTCCCTCTGTATCATTTGTATCGGTAGTGGCCATCGACTGAATACGTATGGGGTTGTCGCCGCCAATGGCTATCGGCCCCACATGAGCCACGCTGCTAATTCGTCTTGTACTCATACTTCACTTCAGCTAATTCCTTGTTTGCCTTCTCAATCTTCGCCTTCAGACCACTCTTATAATCGCTCAGTCGCTGAGCCAAAGCCTCATCGCTCAGGGCCAACATCTCAACAGCAAGGATAGCAGCATTCTGTGCACCGTTGACTCCTACTGTAGCCACGGGGATGCCTGGGGGCATCTGAATGATAGAGAGCATGGCATCGAGTCCGTCGAGCATACCCTTGATGGGAACACCAATAACGGGCAATGTCGTACTGGCGGCAATGACACCAGGCAGTGCTGCTGCCATACCAGCACCGGCAATAATCACCTTCAGGCCACGCTCCTTAGCAGTACGGGCAAACTCCTCCACAGCATCGGGTGTGCGATGAGCTGAAAGGGCGTTGACTTCAAACGGTACCTGCATCTCGTCAAGCAGTTTACAGGCTTTCTCCATAACGGGCAGGTCACTGGTGCTGCCCATGATAATACTGACAATTGGTTTCATATTAACTCTTTTACCTTTTTACTCTTTCACTTTTATAGAAAAATGATGCCCAGGCTGGCACACACCAGCCCCACGCCAAAGCCTCCGACCACCTGCGACAAGCTATGCTGACGCAGTATCATGCGAGCTGAACCCAGTACGCCTGCCACGACAAATACAAGGCAGAACCACCATACGGGGTTGAAGCCAAAGATATCGGCAAAGACAAACAGGGCACCAGCCACACCGCCTATGGCAGCCGTATGGGTAGATATCTTCCACCATATATTGATGATGGCACACGTAACCTGAACGACCAGTGCACCAATTACGACACTCGACACGAAATGATAGATATGAAGCGACTCCAGCACATACAGACAGGAGAAATAACACATGATACTGATGATGTAGGGGACGAAACGGCGATGCTTATGACTGATTTCCAGACGGCTCCACCCCTGAACACGGCGGTAGAGGTAAATCAGGAACATCGGCAAGAGGATGGTGAAGAAATAAACCAGTGTGAGCACCATCAGACGGTATTCCAAAGGCAGAAGGTTCATGTAACTGAACAGAAATAATATGATGAGTCCCACAAGCGGCAGATAAAGTGGCGTGAATATCAGACTCACTACCTTAGCCGTGTAAATAATGCCTTTCTCCCTGTTTATCATGACGTTTTTCACTTTCTCAATCGGGCAACGGGAATGTTCAGTTGCTCTCTGTATTTGGTTACCGTACGACGTGCTATAGGATAGCCCTTTTTCTTCAAGGCCTCGCTCAATGCATCGTCACTCAGCGGCCTTCGCTTGTCTTCAGCATCAATCAGGTCGCGCAAAGCAGCCTTGATCTCACGTGTTGACAGTTCTTCACCACTCTCGGTCACAAAACCGTCGCTGAAGAAGAATTTCAATGGAAAGATACCCCAACGCGTCTGCACGTATTTTGAGTTAGAGACACGTGAGATGGTAGTCAAGTCCAGCCCCGTACGCTGTGCTACATCTTTCAGAATCATGGGGCGCAGCAATGCCTCGTCGCCTTCCTCAAAGAAACGGTGCTGTATCTGTATGATGGTCTTCATGGTGACGGTCAGCGTGCGCCGACGGGTCTGTACGGCATCAATGAAACTCTGAGCAGCATCTACCTTCTGTTTGGTATAGAGCAATGCCTCCTTCATCTGCCGGCTTAGTCCCTCTTTGTTGTTCTGATAGTCCTTGAGCAAATCTGCAAACGATTGCGATACCTGTAGCTGCGGCACATCACCACTATTCAGCGAGAAGGTTACAGTACCGTCGTCCTGAGTGTCCACGATGAAGTCGGGCGTTATCTGTTGCATCGAGCGCCCCATGGTCTCTCCCATGGCGGCACCTGGCTTGGGGTTCAAGCGGCGCAACTCATGAAACAGTTCCTCGGCCAGACCCTCATCAAGCGATAACGCCTTGCGAATCTTGTCCCAGTGCTTCCTCGTAAATGCATCGAAATACTCCATGACGACCCGACGCATCAAGGAAAGTAGCTCTGGCTGCCCTTCGCCATTGTCTATCTTACGGTTAATCTGCAGCAAAAGACACTCTTGCAACGTACGTGCTCCGATGCCTGGAGGATCCATCGTCTGTATCTTCTTTACCAAGGTCTCAAGCTGTGTCACTGACAGGTCGATATTGTGATAGATAGCCAGTTCGTCGGCAATACCCTCAAGCGATGCTCTCAGGAAACCATCATCATCGAGCGAGCGGATAAGGTATTCCATCACATACCGTTCCTGCTCCGAGAGTTCCATCTCGCCCACCTGCTCAAGCAGTTCATCATAGAATGACTGCGACTGTCCGTAGACCATCTCCTCACGCTCGTCGGTCACCGACTGCCCGCCATGATACACAGGCAAATCCTCATCATCGCGGCCAATGTTCTCCAGAGCAGCATCCAAAGCGTCACTGCGCTCTTCACGCTCGCGCTGAGTGTCAAAATCGTCGACAGGCTCCGCAGAGTCAGGATATTCCTGAAACTCCGGAAAGTCCTGATTATCAGCAGCCGACTCCAGCGCAGGGTTATCGTGCATCTCTGTCTCTATACGCTCGGCAAACTGCTGGATGGGCAACTCTATGAGATGCGACTGCAACAGCTGTTGCTGCGAAATGCTCTGCTGCAACCGCTGTTCTTGTTTCTGCTCCTGTATCTGACTCTGTGCCACCCTCAACTCTTATCTTTCAACTTTTCAACTTTTTAACCTTTCAACTTATAAAGTATTCCTTCAGCTCTTCTGCGTATGCTGCCAGCACATGGGGTTCCATATTGCCATAGCGTTGCCATATCTGCTGACAGGGAAGCAGCAGGTCTGAGACAATCAGCATATCACGCTTCAAGTAAGGATCGTATGTCTGATAGATATCCAGCACCAAAACGATATCCGAAGGCTTCACCTTCAGCAACTTAGCCAATTCCTGCACCTCGGGAGTCTCAGCCACCATGGTGATGGTAGAGAGGCGGAAATAGAGGTCCAGTATCATGATGAGCATCACAGGCGTGAACCGCTGGTCCTCAGCCAACGGTCTAAAGTCCTTCTCAAAGGTTTCCTGTACCTCAACACCCTGATAAAAATCTGTGGCAGCCCCGAAGCCCTTCATCTCGCGCAAGAGCCTGACGGCACGCGCCAGACGGTTAGGGTTCTTGGCGTAAGTCTGCCAAATGCGCTCTATGCGCGGTGTCTCCAGTCTGGCTATCTGCTGCATCTTGGCACGAAGCACCTGCGGCGAGATGTGCAGTTCCATACTCAGATTGATCATCTCACGATTGTACAAAGGCTTCACGCCTACGGGTTTCCGCAGGTAGAACTGCATGAGTAGCAGCCAGTAGTCATCGTTCCAAGACTGATTCTTTGCCATATCTTTTCAGAGTTTGATACACTATCATTGGCTTTTTGCACAGCAAAGATACAACTTTTTTGCAAATAACGGATGTTCTTCAATATTTTTTTGTACTTTTGCACGCGATATTTGATTTACGACATGAGAAAATGGGTACTGGCAGCTGTCATATCGTCATTCCTCACTTCACTTTATGCTCAGCCTGCCTATGATGAAACACACGAGAACGTCCTGCTTTCGGCCAGCAACTACATGGCCTATCCAGGTCCGACGCAACAGAAGCTGACACCAGCTCCTCGTGGCTACAAGCCCTTCTACATCAGCCATTACGGCCGTCATGGTTCCCGTTTCCATAGCAAACCAAGTATCTACAATGCTCCTTATCAGACATTATCGAAAGCAGACAGCTTAGGTAAGCTGACGGCTATAGGCAAAGATGTATTGCACCGTCTGGACATCATCCGGCACGACGCTGAGAACCACTGGGGCGATCTCACGCCACTGGGTGCCCAGCAAGAACAAGACATAGCCCGTCGTATGTACGAGCGCTTCCCAGAGGTTTTCAAGGACTCTGCCTATGTAGACGCACGTAGTACCGGTGTAGGTCGCTGCGTACTGTCTATGGAATATACCTTGATGCAACTTATCCGCCTTAACCCTGAGCTTAAGATTCGTCATGACGCTACCCGCCGTGATGCCAACTATCTCAATCTGCAAGACAAGGACGTATTCAACTTACGCAAACTCAAGAAAGCCACACAGCCCTACGACGATTTCAAGCGCCGTTATGGTGAATGCAATCATCTCATGCAGACCCTGTTCAACGACAGCAGCTACGTGCGTCAGCATATCAACAACTATGATTTGGCTGAACAGCTTATGCTCATTGCCGCTATCATGCAGAATGTAGAACTGGGTAAGACGACATCCCTCTTCGATATCTTTACCAAGGACGAGATTTACCGTATCTGGAAGATTGGCAACGCATGGTGGTATATTGGCTGGGGAGCCAGTGAGGCTACCGACGGCAAGATTCCTTACCTACAGAGCAACCTGCTCCGCAAGATTATCCAGCAGGCCGACAGTTGCATTCAACGGCCAGAGACACACGTGCATCTGCGTTTCGGCCACGAGACAGTGTTACTCCCCTTGGTCTGTCTGCTCGACATCAATGGTTACGGACTGGTGACAGACGATTTGGATCAGCTGGATGCCAAAGGATGGATTAACTATCATGTCTTCCCGATGGGTTCCAACCTGCAGTTCATCTTCTATCGTAAGAGTCCTTCAGACCGCGAGCCGATCTTCAAAGTCCTGCTCAACGAGAACGAGGCTACACTGCCACTGCCCAGCGACCTTGCCCCCTATTATCGCTGGAGTGATTTCCACAAGTATTATCTCAGCAAACTTGATGCTTATGAGAACTGAACAGATACGACCATTACTGATTGTCGCCCTCCTACTGATGGGTGTCATGCCGGCTTTGGCTCAGTCTGCTTTCTCTTTCGTTGAGGGCAACCGCAACTTCCCGGCAGGTGAGTATGCCATCTATCCTGAGAACGACTTGCCACAGCTGACACCAGCCCCCGAGGGGTATACACCTTTTTATATCAGTCATTACGGTCGGCACGGTTCCCGCTACCTGAACGACATAAAGGGCTATATGGAACCGTACAAGACACTGCATGAGGCCGACTCGCTGGGCAAGTTGAGCGCCATCGGACAAATGGCTCTGCAAGAGATAAAACAATACATTGCCAACGCACAAGGCCGTTGGGGCGACCTTTCATACAAAGGACAGTTGCAACAACGCCACATTTCCCATCGTATGAGCCAGAATTTCCCTGAGGTATTCAGCCACGGTGCCTTTGTAGATGCACGCAGCACCATTGTCACCCGCTGCGAACTCTCCATGGGGGCGGCAGTATTGCAATTAGTCAAAGAGCATCCCGATCTTTCTGTCACCATGAACAATTCCTACAGCGATATGTGGTATATGAACCATCAGAACAAGTCGCTGCGCGACAGTGCAAAAACAAACCGCACGGAAAAGGCTCTTAATGCTTTTATCAAGAGTCGTTGGTTCATGGTACAAAAACTAAACCAGCTTTTCAACGACACGGTATATGTACATCAGAATGTTGATATGGAGTGGCTTGCGTATTATTTGATTAAAGCAGCCCTTACTCAACAGAATACGGAACGTAGTAACCTTCCCAATCCCTTACTTCATTTCTTCTCTGTAAATGACCTCTATCGGTTTTGGCAGGTGGAAAATGCATGGAGCTACATCCATTCGGGCTTCTGTGAACTTAATGATGCCAAGCAGCCTTATATGCAGGCCTGCCTGCTGCGGAAAATCATTGACGAGGCAGACAGTGTCATTGACAACAGACAGCACGGTATATCCCTGCGCTTCGGTCATGGAACGATACTGCTCCCATTGGTCTGCCTGATGGGTATCAATGGGTATGACTACATGACAGATGACCTGGAGTCGCTGGAGCAGAAAGGCTGGTGGGCAAGCAGGGTCTTCCCCATGGCAGGCAATATCCAGATTGTTTTCTATCATAAAAACACCAACGACCACAATCCCCTTGTCAAGGTGTTGCTCAACGAAAAAGAGGCTAAGCTGCCCTTGCCGAGCGACCTAACCCCCTATTATCGATGGAGTGATTTCCGTGACTATTACCTGCGGAAAGCTTCCGAAGGCGAATCAGTTCTTGGCATTAAACGCTAATGCATACATACGCATCTGCTTCACCATAGCCAGCAGACCGTTGCTGCGGGTGGGCGACAGGTGTTCCTTCAGTCCTATCTCTTCAATGAAATAAAGATCGGCATCCAGTATCTCCTGCGGTGTCGAGTCGTTCAGTACGCGGATGAGCAGAGCCACAATACCCTTCACTATCAGCGCATCGCTCTCAGCCTGGAAATGAATCTTTCCTTCTACGTAGTCGGCCTGCAGCCACACACGGCTCTGACAACCGTCAATCAGGTTGTTCTCCACCTTGTACTTCTCGTCCAGCGGCTCCTGGTCGTTACCCAAGTCGATGAGCAGCTGGTACTTGTCCATCCAGTCATCGAAACCGCTGAACTCCTCTATAATCTCGTCCTGTCTCTCGTTGATTGTCATCTTTCTTAATTCTTAATGCTTAATGCTTAATTCTTAATTATCTTAAACAGTTTGTCGCTTGGGCGCACTTTCTCTGGCACCTTGATGCTGACACGCGTTCCTTGCTGGGCAGTCTCCACGCTGCTGGTATCATCGTGGATCTCATCAACGGTTACATAGAGCGCGCCTGTGGTAGGGCCTGTGATCAGCATCTTGTCGCCTACACTGAAGGTATCGGCCTCTACCGTGAACTCAGCTACGCCCAACTTCGAGAAGTACTTCATGCCTTTGCCGATGTATTGTTTGCGTTCGGTGGCGTTTGAGCCGTAGTTCGAATTCCATTCGCCCAGAGTCTGCCCCTGATAGTAACCGTCCCAGAAGCCGCGATTGAATACCGTTGCCAGCCTTTCGTCCCAAGCATCTTTCTTTTCTTCCGTAAAGGTGCCTTCAAGCACGCTCTGTATGGCCTCTTTATAGCACTGCACCACGGTGAGCACATATTCAGGACCGCGTGCACGCCCTTCAATCTTAAAGACCCTGACACCGCTCTTCATCATCTTGTCGATGAAGCGGATGGTCTTCAGATCCTTAGGACTCATGATGTACTTATTGTCAATCTCCAGTTCGGTACCAGTCTCACGGTCGGTCACGATATACGAACGCCGACAAATCTGCATACAGGCACCACGATTGGCCGAGCGTCCTGTATTATCCAGACTCATGTAGCACTTGCCACTCACGGCCATACAGAGTGCTCCGTGGCAGAACATTTCTATACGCACCTGTTCACCACTGGGTCCACAAACATTTTGTTCCTCTATTTGACGATAGATGTCAGCCACCTGCTCCATCTTCAGTTCACGCGCCAACACCACCACATCGGCAAACTGTGCGTAGAACTTCAGGGCCTCGATGTTCGAGATATTCAACTGGGTAGAGAGATGTACCTCCATACCTACCTTCCTACAGTAGGTCATCACGGAGATATCGCAGGCAATCACAGCCGAAATCTTAGCTTCTACGGCAGCATCTACAATCTGGTGCATCGTCTCGATGTCCTCACCATATATAATAGTATTCACGGTGAGATAGGTCTTCACCCCCGCCTCGTTACACGTAGCGGCAATCTCGCGCAGGTCATCAATGGTAAAGTGGTTGGCAGAGTGAGACCGCATATTCAGCTGCTCCACACCGAAGTACACCGAGTCGGCACCCGCTTTCAGTGCCGCAGCCAGCGAGTCGCGGCTACCCACGGGTGCCATGATTTCAAAATCCTTTATCGTTTCATTCATTTCGTCGGCAAAGGTACGATTAAGTCAGGAAACAACCAAATAATTTGACCGTCAATTTATGCATAAATTAAGCTCCATACAGGCAGTTATCTATAGACATCTTCCTTCTTCAGCTCCACAACCTTGCCGAAACGGGCAAGGGCTTTCATGTCAGTAAGCTTCCTGTCGCCTATTACTATCCATACGCGATGCTGGTTGGGAGCTATGTGCAGCTGATGGAACTGCATGATATCCTGAGCCGTAACGTCTGGCAGATGACTGGCCACATCGGCATCGGGATCATAATGGTAGCCATTTCGAAGCTGGTTGGCTACGTATTTGGGTATTGTGCGGAACGTAGGATAGCTGTTCTGAATATCGTTGAGTACATTCTGACGAGCAGCTTCAAGGTTCTCCTCCTTCATAGGCATCTGGCGCAAAAGGGAGTCGATGGTGGCGATAGCCTCCAAGGTCTTGTCAGCCTGCGTGCCAGTAGCAGTGATGTAGCCCTGCAGTTCCGAAGGATGCTGTACAAAGCTCGTCGTAAAGCTCTTTCCCCCAGTAGAGTATGCCAGTGAGCGGAACTCACGGACGTTCTGGAACAGGACTGATGACATATTGCCACCGAAATACTCGTCCCACAGTTTGAACCTTACCCGCTCGTGAATCGTGGGAAGGGAACCAACGGCATCATAGCTGACCACGTAGTTCTGACGCGACTTCGGCACATGGAAGAAATACACTGTGGACTCGCTGTATTGCTGAAGGGGACGGAAAGTGTCGGCCTGAGGTTTGATACATTGCGAAAGTGGCAGTGACTGTTGCAATTCTGTCGCAACAGACTGAATGGGTTGGCGGCCGCAGTAGAAGAGCTCGCAGTCGTACTGCTGTAGCTCGCGGAAAAGTGAGAGTAGGTCTTCACTCTTTAGGGCTTTTACTTCTTTCTTGCTCATCTGGGTAAGATAAGATGACTTGGAGCCGTAAACAATACGATGTATCACAGGTTGCAGCACATTGTCTTTCTGCTTTCCGAAGCCCTTACGATCTACCTTGTCCTCATCCTTTACATCACTGAGTGCCTCATCATCGCCCTTGGCAGAGTGCAGGAAATGAGTCAACAGTTGCAAGGCAGGCTTCAACTGGCTGTCAGGACCTGTGAGGTTGATGCTGAAAGCCACGTCGCCCGGTACCACCTCCATCGTGGTGTTGATACGCTGCCAGGCTTGTTCCAACTGCTGTTTCTTCAGCGAGTCGGTACCCAACTGTGATAGGTAGTCGGCCAGAATATTAAGAGCTGGTGTATGAAGACTTCCATCTTTATACCGAAGTGTAAATGTAAAGATGTCGTTAATCGGATTCTCTTTATAATATAGGGTAACGTGAGAGTCAAGTTGTTGAGTTGTCACATCATGATTGAAATCAACAGTTCGGACGGCTGTCTCCCTCACAGGTATCTGCTCCAACTGGCGGGCAAAGTCCGACTTCGCATCCATGTTCTTTGGACTGACTGGCTTGTAGCCCGGCTGCTTCAGCGTCTCTTTCTTCGACATACCGTATTTCTTTGACAATTTGATATAGTTCGCACCGTAGTATTTCTTTGCTGCAGCCACAACGTCGGTCTTCGTCAGCGTGCGGATACCCTCTATCTTTTGGAGTACATCCTGCCAGGAATGCCCTTTCGAGAGTGCATTAATCAGCACTTCCGAGCGGTTGCCGATGGTTTCTATATCTTGCTCAGCCTCCATCAGCATCTCTTGCTTCAGGGTTTCCAGCTGATTGTCGGAAAAATCTCCATCCATCACCCTTTTAAGCTGTTCCATCACACAAGCCTCGGCCTTCTTCATCTTGCCAAAGAGGTTAGGAATGACAAGGATGGCAGAGCCTGCGGCATCATCCAACGAGGCACTCACTGCCATCGCCATCATCAACTTGTGCTCGTTGACCAACGAATCCAGAAGACCTGCCTTACCGTTATACAGTATTTTATTAGCCAGCTCAAGTGCATTGGCATCAGGTTCAAAATAAGTGGGGGCCTTAAAGATCAAGGCCTCAACGCCTACAAGGGGAATAGGCAGTTCGATTTCCTGTTGCTCTCCAGCCGTAATCGTAGGCATAGGACTCTTCTGGCGTTCTGGTGCAAGTCCCGTCTGCACCCGTCCAAAGGTCTGCTCCAATAGTGCCGTCAGCGTAGAGTCTGGATTGATGTCACCACAAAGAATCAGTCCCATGTTCGATGCTACATAGTATTTCTTGAAGAATGCCGCCATATCCGACAGGCGCGGATTCTTCAGGCTCTCCGTTGAGCCGATGAGAGGATATGCGTAGGGCTGTGTCTTAAACACGGCACTAAAGATCTTCTCCTGTGCATCGCCCAAGGCATCGGCAGCACGGTTTTTCTCCTCATAGACATTCTCCAACTCTCCCTGGAAGCCACGGAACACGGGCTTAATGAGCCGTTCGGAGTTCAGCCAGCACCACTGTTCCAGGAACTGCGGCAGGAAAGAGTTGTGATAATAGGTCAGATCATGACCGGTGCCAGCATTCAGACCACTACCACCGTACTTCGAGATAAGACGATTAAATTCGTTTGGAATCGCATAGTCGGCAGCCTTGAGACTCAACTCATTGATATGCATCTGAATACGTGTGCGCTCTGCATCATCCTTCGTTTTACTAAGCAAGTCATATTGCGCTGAGATACTGTCGAGCCAGGGTCTTTCTTTCTCGTAATCAATAGTACCAATTCGGTCGGTACCTTTGAACATGATATGCTCAAAATAGTGGGCTATACCCGTATTAGGACAGTCCTTGGCCCCCGCCTTGACAACCACGGCACCAAAGACCTTTGGCTGGGAATGATCTTCATTCAGCCATACGGTCATACCGTTACTCAGCGTCAGCTCCTTGACTTCCAACTGTGCAGAAGCCAACACGCTCGCCATGACAGCTACAAAAAGTAATGCAATACGTCTCATTTGAACTTGTTATTTTATCTGCTTACGCACCGTTCCGTCTGGATAGCGAAGGAAAGTAACGGGTCCAAGACGGTAGATGGGCTGCGGAGCAGCAGTTTCGGATGTTGTCTGCGTGACGGCAGCGAGGTCATCCATAAAGTGGAACGAGGCCAGTCCGTCGGTCACCGCCATCTGTGTCAGCGGTTTGTTCATCAGCAGTGTGCCGTCGCTATTGACATGGTTAAGTGTGGCTGCAGGTATAGACGTATTGGTCAGCTCATCATTGCCATCATAGGGATAAGCAAATCCGCTGAAATATGAACTAAGGGGATAATACGGCGCACTCAGATTATTTGCTGCAACGATGATATACCTGGTAATGGCAGGAGAAACGAGTTTTCCACTATTGTCAAAATAGACTGGATGGTTGGGGTATTCCTGTATGCTTGTCCATATCGAGGGACTATAGTCTATATGGAATACAACAATGCCATTGCCTGGGAGACAGGCATCCCAGCCTTTCTGCTGACGGTTTTCTACTATGTAGTACTCATTCTCATATCCGTCATTACGGATCAGATAGGCTCTACCCGCGTCTGCCAAGGCAGGCATATTGACTACTGTTGTCTTTTCTTTCAGTTCTATGGGAGTAAGCCATCCCATCAACCAGCGTTCATGGGCAGAATAGCCTGGAGGCAGGAAACCATAGCCATTTAAGTTGCCATAGTCCATCAACTCCCAGCCAGCAAGATAACTTTTGCCATCACAATAGAAATCAGGGAATCCGAAACAATGGGTATATTCGTGACAGATGGTGCCAAAGGTGCCATAGTCATTATTAGCGGTCATCTCAGCCAAGGCACAGTAACAGTCGACCAGATAATCCTTTCCACGAGCAGAAACAGGGAAAGGCTCACAATAGACATCGGGCTGGCGATCCTTTTGATGTTCGCTCAACCACCACTGATGCGGCCATATCAGGTTTTTCTCTCCGCTGTCGGTCATACTGTGACCGGCACAGATAATCAACAGTTGGTTGACGTAACCGTTGCCATTCCAATCGTACAGGCTCCAGTCGATGTCGCGTGTCTTCAGCACGTCCATGATGTCCTTGACCAGATACTGAGAGTTCTCGTCATCTTTCTCGGTACTGGCATATCTTTCTGCGTCACCGCTAACCTGCACATATTGCAGGTCAAAGACAAGGTTGAAATCACCATAGCTTTGCGCATAGAAATAGTCATGCACAGAGCCACCGAAAGGAGCCTCCGAAAGGTTCTCAGCATTGAAAATCTTGTTCCATTGCTCCATAGTGGCTGCCTCGTCGCCTTTGAACGAACGGTCATTGTAGGCCACCAGAACAGTCAGCTGATGACGCTCGCCATGATAGAAGTCACCACCGGGCATCCTGCCTTGCAAAGCTGCCCCGCGTCGGAGGTGAGTACTCTGAGGACGCGGCGTACCACGGCGACAGCCCTGATATGGTCGGACATCCTGTGCCATCGCTGTCAAGGTGACAAGCAACAACATCAGGCCAGCGATGATTAATCCACGCCTGTTTTCCATTACAGTGACTTATGGTGATACAACTGAAATACAGGTTACTTATTCAGTTTCCAGGTAGCACCATCCTTGGTATCCTTCACCTCAAAGCCGGCAGCAGCCAGTTCATCGCGAATCTTGTCACTGGTAGCCCAGTCCTTGTTGGCCTTGGCCTTGGCACGCAGGTCAAGCACCATATCGACCACCTTTCCAAAAGCTTCCTCACGGGCATCATTAGAGCCGGCATTGTCTGCTTTAAGGCCCAAGATGTCGAAAACGAAAAGATTCATCACCTCCTTCAACTCCTTCAGACAGTCGGCACAGATGGTGGCTTTATGATCAACGAGCTTGTTGACAACGGTGCAAGCCTCGAAGAGATAGCTCAGTACCAAAGGCGTAGCGAGGTCGTCGTTCATGGCATCGTAGCACTTCTGGCGAAGGGCCTTTACAATCTTCTCTGTCTCAGCGTCACATTGCGGTGAAACTGCTATGCGCTCCAAATCGCTGATAGCGTTCATCAGCTTCTCGTAACCCTTCTCAGCGGCCTGCAGGGCTTCGTTCGAGAAGTCCACGGTGCCGCGATAATGGGCTGAAAGGACGAAGAAGCGGATGGTCATGGGTGAGTAGGCCTTTTCGAGCAGAGGATGGTTGCCTGTGAAGAACTGCTCCAAAGTGATGAAGTTGTTATACGACTTGCCCATCTTCTGTCCGTTGATGGTCAGCATATTGTTGTGCATCCAATATTTCACTGCGGGATGCCCCATAGCAGCTTGAGCCTGAGCTATCTCGCACTCATGGTGGGGGAAGATGAGGTCCATGCCGCCGCCGTGGATATCGAACTCCTCGCCCAGGTATTTTCTGCCCATCGCCGTGCATTCGCAATGCCAACCGGGGAATCCGTTGCTCCAAGGTGAGGGCCAGCGCATGATATGCTCGGGCTGTGCTTTCTTCCACAGGGCGAAGTCAGCCTGGTTGTGCTTCTCGCCCACCCCGTCGAGGTTGTCGCGAGAGGCATCCTTGATATTCTCAAGGCTACGACCTGAGAGGATACCGTACTTATATTTCTTATTATATGCCTCGATATCGAAATAGATACTTCCGTTGCTCTCATAGGCAAAGCCGTTGTCCATGATCTGCTGCACCAGCTGCTGCTGCTCAATGATATGACCCGTGGCATGGGGCTCGATAGAAGGACGCAACACGTTGAGCGCATCCATATACTGATGGTAGCGGTTGGTGTAGTACTGTGCTATCTCCATCGGTTCCAGTTGCTCCAGGCGTGCCTTCTTGGCAATCTTGTCCTCGCCCTCGTCGGCATCGTGCTCCAGATGGCCTACGTCGGTGATGTTTCTCACGTACCTTACTTTATATCCTAAGTGTTTCAGGTAACGGAACACCAAGTCGAAGGTGATAGCGGGGCGGGCGTGACCCAGATGGGGATCACCATACACCGTAGGACCGCAAACGTACATACCCACATTGGGGGCGTGAAGGGGTTCGAAACGCTCTTTCTGACGCGTCAGCGTATTGTAAATAACTAGTTTTGATTCCATGCGACGTTTTATTTTGATTCTTTACACTGCAAAATTACTATAAAATGGTTAAAAAGAATACTTATCGGGGAATATTTTAATAAAAATGAAGATTTTTTGGTTAATTTCTTTGTCGTTCCACTTAAAAACATTAAATTTGCAAGGACAAAACACGCTTTTTGTAACTAAAAATATTATAACATGAAAAAAAGAATCTATTACTTAGGAGTGCTACCAGCATTTTTCTTTGCAGGAAGCCTGGCTTTGACAAGCTGCTCCACCGACGACAACATTGATGTAAGCGAAGTCGACACCACCATCGGTGTGGGAACCAACGGTTTCACGGTTCCTGGCGGTAACTCTGAGCCCATTGAGCTGATCAACCTCTTCAAGCTTGACGACAGCGATTGTATTGACACGATTGCTGGAGGCAACTATCGCTTCTTTAAGGATGACGATGGCATTGATGCCACAGACGTGAAGATTGACCCCGTAAGTGTTAGTTTGGATGCAAATAATATCCAGACTTTCAAATTCGTTGTGCCTATCGTATCTAATTATCCAGCAAGTAGTAGAAGTGAAGGTGTCAACAGAAGAGGTGCCAAACAGACCTTCAACAAGACCATTACGACTTTTGACTTCACACAGGAGGACCTGACAGGTGCCATTCGAGAGTTGAAAAAAACTGAGATTGATGCAGTACCCTTTACGCTGACCGAGACCTTCTCCGATGACTTGAAGAGCATCCTGACACAATTCTCTGGAATAGAGTTGGAAATGCCCGACTTCTTCGAAATCGAGGGCAATGAAGTGCAGATTAGGAATGGTGCAAGTTGGTTTAAGGAGACAATTAAAAATGGAAAGATTCAACTGACCAACATTCAGACCAGTGCCCCTCTGGAATTGAAGGGCAACATTATTTCCATGGATTTTACAAAAGCGAAGAAGATATTTAACGACCCTGACGGCAGTAAGAAAACACAGGAACTGAAGTTCGAAGCCTCAGCAGATCCGGCTAGTGACTTTGCAAAGGTGATTATCAAAGGTTTGGTGTTCATTCATGTTACTTACGACGAGGATGCCCTGGCATTTAACGTAAACAACATCACTGATATCATCTCTAAACTGGCAGGCAAGACCGACGATGATTTCTTCATTGACAGTTATTTCACTATCGGCCATGCAAGCAAGCCAAAGATGGAGTTCCGTGATGTCATTGGCCGATTCTTCCCCGATATCGACCTGTCCATTGATCCCGTGAAGATTACCGACATCCCCGAATTCCTGACGAAGGATGACGTAAAGATTGACATCAACGACATCTTCCTGGAGCTTGGTGTCAACAGCACCATGCCGCTCCCCGGTAGCGTGAGCATCAAGATGACTCCTATCATCAACAACGCGAAAAACCCCGCCATCACAGTGAACAACATTGAGATTGGCGAGAACACCAATTCGAAGATACTGATCAGCCGCAAGGACAATCGTGCTGCCAAGACAGGCTACACGGACTACCACTGGAATGGCGATCCTGACGGCTCTGGCGACGTGGGCAACCTGCTGACAAATATCCCCGACACAATCAAGTTTGAGTGCAAGGCAGAGGCCGACTCTACCAAAGCATATAAAGTCTACTTGAACAAGAACTATTCTATCAAGCCCACCTACCATATCGAGGCTCCTCTGGCCCTGAAGGGCAACTCATGCATCGTCTATGATGACAGTGCCAAGGATTGGAACAAGGACTTGAACGACAACGACATCGACCTGGACGGTAATACCATCGTGACCATCGAAGGCGACATCATCAACAACACACCGCTGGATCTGGAGATCAACACACCTACCCCAACGGGTGTCGGTGGTGAAAAGGATGATATCAGCAGCATCGTGAAAGTTACCATGCAGAACGACCCGTTTGTTGTCACTGCTAAGCAGACGAACAAACTGGTGCTGACAGTCACAACATCGGGCGACGGTCTGAAGAAGCTCGACGGTATTAAGTATGCAGTTAAGGCAAAGGCAGCCTCGGATGGCACTGTTGAGACACTGAATGGTCGCTTACACACCATCCAGCTGAAAAACCTGACGGCTAAGCTCAATGGTAAGGTAACCATCAACCTGGACAAATAAACCGTTAGTGCAAGACAGAATATATTATCAAACCCTAAAAGACATCACAGATTATGAAAAATATCAGAAAATATATACTGGCTGCAGTGCTGACGGCAACAGCTGGAACAATGATGGCGCAAGACCTGAACTCCGCCTACTTCACGCAGGACTTCAAGTATCGTCACGACATGAACCCCGCCTACGGCAATGACCAGGGCTATGCTGCCATCCCCGTACTGGGTAACTTAAACGTCAAGCTGCAAGGCTCGTTCGGCGTGGGCGACGTGTTGTTCAAGAACCCCTACTATGGTAATCCCCTGTATCCTAAAGCCAAAAAGACGGCCACCTTCATGCATCCTGCCATCAGTGCCGACGAGGCTCTCAAAGGACTTGACAAGGACGGCAACAGTCTGATTTTCGACATGGATATACCCATCGTCTCTGTTGGTTTCAAGGCACTCGGTGGTTACAACACCGTGGAGCTGAAGGAGCGCACACACGTAGCACTCTCCATTCCATACGAGTTCTTTGATTTCGCTAAAAACATGAAGAACCAGAATTATTCGTTCGATGACCTCGGCGCACGCGGATGGACCTATGCAGAAATCGGACTTGGTCACTCTCGCCAGATTTTCGACAACCTGCGCGTGGGAGCCAAGGTGAAGTTCCTGCTGGGCGGTGCCTATGCAGATTTCTCCATGGATGGCGTTGAAGCTAACATGGTGGGCGACAAATGGACCATCAAAGGCAAGGCTAAGGCAGAGCTGAACATGAAGGGTGGAAAGTTCAAGACAGAAACAGAAAATTACAGAGAAGGTACCAACAAAGGGCAGCCCTACAACCGCGTAAACGGTATCGACACCGACAACATGGGCATTGGCGGCTTCGGTCTGGGCTTGGATCTCGGTGCTGTCTATACGTTCAAGGACTGCTCGGTAGAGTGGCTAGACGGCATGAAGGTCAGCGCATCACTGACCGACCTGGGCTTCATCAGCTGGAGCAACACCATGGTGGCTGAATCATCGGGCGATCCCTTTGAGTTCAACGGTTTCAAGATGAAATACGAAAACGGCAGCTTCGAGAATGGCGGCGATGACATTCAGGATGACTTCAAGGACTTTGCCAACCTGCAAGACAAGGGTGAGACAAGCGGTAAGACAAATGCTCTGGCAGCTACCATGCGTCTGGGTGTGGAATACCCCATGCCTTTCTACGACAAGCTGAGTGCCGGTCTGCTCTACACACACCGCTTCGACGGTCTGTACAAGTGGAGTGAAGGCCGTCTGAGTG
>Ga0256407_10001958_pt1 | contig 41036 bp, 37 predicted proteins | sample RumenRJG_04DNA_FD_193489 | JGI IMG/M metagenome (GOLD analysis project Ga0256407, IMG submission 193489) | Bovine rumen microbial communities from Lethbridge, Alberta, Canada - RJG_04 | ecosystem: Host-associated > Mammals > Digestive system > Stomach > Rumen | place: Canada: Alberta... | reverse complement strand
CCCCTTTAACGAAAACTACGAACTATTGGGAACGCTCGGCAAAGGTGGAATGGGCTATGTCTACAAGGCTCTCGATAAAAGGCTAAACCGCGAAGTCGCCTTCAAGATTCTCGACTCGACCTCCGATGAAGAGGCCATCAAGCGTTTCTACCTCGAAGCGCAAGCCATGAAGGAACTCGACCACCAGAACATCGTTCACGTGTTCGACTTTGGCCAGCAGGACAAGCAGCTCTTTATCGCGATGACTTACGTGCAAGGTATTTCGCTTGCCGAAATTTTGCAGAACAAGAGCAAGCTCTCGTTTGAAGCCATCGAAGTCATCATCAAGCAGATTGCACGCGGTCTCCTTTACGCGCACAGCAAGGGCATCGTCCACCGTGACGTGAAGCCCTCGAACATCATGCTCACGCGCGACAACCGCGTCTACATCATGGACTTTGGCATTTCGTACATCCAGGAGATGGAAAAGGAACGCCTCACCCGCACCGGCATGACGATGGGTACGCCCGAATACATGTCACCCGAACAGTGCCACGGTGACGAGGTCACGCTCCAGTCCGACATTTACAGCATGGGCGTGATCCTTTACGAAATGACTTGCGGACGCTTGCCGTTCGAAGGCAGCCGCCCTGTAGAAATTGCACTCAAGCACGTGCAGGAACCGCCTCCAGCCCCGGAACTTTTCCGCGAAGACATCCCGGACGGACTTTCGGCGCTCATCCTCAAGTGCCTCAAGAAAAAGCTGAACGAGCGCTTCCACGACATGCAGGAATTCTTGGACGAATGCGACCAGGTGTTCCCGCAGCACGACACGCCGCACCAGAATTCGAGTCTCGGTCGCAAGACCGGCAGCCACCGCAACGTGCCCTCGATTGCAGAAGCCGCCAAACGATTCGGCAGCAACATGACTCCGCACAAGCTCATGATCGTAGCGTTCTCGGTACTATTCCCGCTCATCGTGATTTTGCTCATGCTCCTCATGTTCACGCACAAGCCGCAGAACATGCTGCACGAAGTTGAATGGAGCGAGGTCATCGCGAATTACGAAACGAGAGCCATCGAACCCGAAATGTCGAAGGGCTACCCGCTTTCGAACTTGACCGACGGCGATCTGACCACCGCTTGGCTCAACAAGATGCCGCTCAAGCCGCTGAATCCGGTACTCGCCATGTACTTCGACCAGAACACGCTCATCACGAACATCGGTATTGCAATCGGCTACCAGAAGTCCGTCAACGACGCTTTCGGCGACCGCTTCCGCATTTTCAAGAAGCCGCACACGCTTACCATCGAGACGAAGGACGGGTTCAAGCAACGCGTTAAGCTCGAGAATATCAGAGGCATGCAGTACCCGAACATCCAGGCGGTAGAAACGACGGAACTCAGATTCTACCTCGAAGACGTGTACGAAGCCGACAACGACGACTATGCTATTTCCGAGATTAGATTGCTTGGGATGGAAGTTAAATAGCGTCTCCGTCACCCTGAACGAAGTGAAGGATCCAGTAAAGTTTTATACAAGACATAACTGGATTCTTCGGGCATCGCCCTCAGAATGACGCGGTTGGTTTAAGCATTTGAATAAAAAGGGGAGCACATGATTTCTAAAAAATCACAGAACAGGTCTAAGGGAAATTTTATCGAGTCGCAGGCGGTTGCATTCTTGATGCGCGAAGGCTATGAAGTCGTCGCCCGCAATTACGCGTACCACGGCGGAGAACTCGACATTGTCGCCCGCGATAACGGGACTCTCGTATTCGTCGAAGTCAAGTCCGTCTGGAACAACCAGGAAGGGAATCCGGCCGCCCGCGTGAACACCCTCAAGCAAAAGAAAATATGGCAGACCGCCTGCCACTTTCTGGCAACGCAAAATGCAATCGCGCCCAAAGGATTCGACACGCCATGCCGTTTCGACGTGTTGAGCACCCGCGCCTACCAGGAACCGCTCCAGTTCGCGCACTACAAAAACGCCTTCGAAGCAAACGAAGTCCTCCCAAGGATTTAACGCGATTTTCGTCACAGCTTTTCCCCGACTTTTTTTGTATATTATTCCCTCAAAAAACGAGAAATACAGATAGAATAATATGCGACTCGAAGTACATCCAGAAAATCCGCAAGCGCGCATTGTCAAGCAGGCCGCCGAGATCCTCGAAAAAGACGGTCTCGTCCTCTACCCTACTGAATCCGGCTACGCCATCGGCTGCAACGCCGAATCTTCCAAGGCCATCCACAAGCTTTACGCCCTCAAGAAGCCCATGAAAAAATTCTTCATGGCACTCATCGTCCCGGACATTCGCTTTGCCTCTGGTTACGCCCACGTGAGCAACTTTGCTTTCAACATCATCAAGCAGCGCGTTCCCGGCCCGTACACATTCATTCTCCCCGCCGACCCGCACATCGCGCGCAAGCTCGACGTGAAGCGCCCTGAAATCGGCATCCGCATCCCGATGCACCCGTTCTTCAAGGAACTCTTCCAGCACTTTGACAAGCCCATCTTGAGCACAGCCGCCAAGCTCAGCGACGACGACATCTACGAGACCGACGAACTCTGGAAAGTGTTCCAGCATTCCGTAGACATGATGGTGGACTGCGGCAACATCGAAATCAACCCGACAAACGTCGTGAGCCTCGTCGGCGACAGCGTGGAAGTCATCCGCGGAGAACTTGTGTAAAAAGGGAGATGCCCGATCAAGTCGGGCAAGACAAGATATGAGAAAAGGACCGCACGATGCGGCCCTTTTGCTATACCCGGTTCGCGAGTCGAACGCGAGTTTAATCCTTAGGAGGGACTCGTTCTATCCATCTGAACTAACCAGGCTCTTTAGCGACCGCGAATATAGAAAAAAAACGGCAATTCATCAAGCAAAAGGGCCAAAACGGCCAACATCCAGATATAATTTCGGGAATCCGCAAGTCCTGGGAGCCATTCCAGAGTTCGAACTTTAGATGGCGGTAAGGCGTCAAGACGGGCGCTGCATTCACAACAAACTTTATCGAATATAACTTATTTTAGCGATAATACAGCATTGAAAAAAGTTTTTTACAACGTCATTGTAATTTTTCCAAACAAACTCTTATCTTTTATTCTCAAAAAGCAGACAACATATATAATATATTTTATCCATTTACAAATAATTATAACCATTTTTTGTTCTCAAAAAATTTATAGAATTTTAAGCAAGTACAATCAAGCAACAACTATTTCACACATTCGCCACAAACAACGTAAACCATTATTTACTCCATTCTGTATAACAGCTTGTTATTTTGTATCATATAACAGCTTTTCGTAGCAATAAAAACTGTTTTGTATTTTATCTTACACAGGAGAAAAATAATGGATAAAGAAAAAATTTCAATCGGATGCCCAGACCCATTCAGTGTTGCGGAATTGATTGAAGGTAAAAAAATCGACTGGTCTAAGAAAAAAGACGAAATCGACGCATTGGCCGAAATTTTTGGCGTCACGAAAGAAGCATTTTTAAAAGATTCATTTACTCTTTTGAATCCGTTCGTAAAAATCAATTCAAAAGGCGAACTCACTGCAATCTCAGAAAGCGAAGCTACAACACGCCTTGAAACATTCCTGAAAAACAACGCAAGACCGCAAAAGGCTTTGGCAAAGACAGCCACCACAAAGGCTCTCACGCCAGCGCAAAAGCGCAAAAACGTCATCAGCGTCCTGCTTAACAAACAGGTGCCGGAAAAAAAATTAGCACAAGAAATAAAAGCAAACAGAATTGTAGTTGCGAACAGTAACAATTCCGTCTACCTGCCAGAAGGAATGACATGGAAAGACAAGGGCTACTTCTTCAACGAGACCGCCCACTGGTACGACATTTGCCAAAACAGCATTGGCGACTGCTACTTCCTCGCAGCACTCTGTTCCGTTGTTTACGCAAACCCGTTCTGGATTAAAAACAACGTCGCCCTAAGGTACAAAAACGGTATCCAAGACGACACCCCGTGGCACGCAATCGACTTTTACGTTCCCAAGACCGGCTCCTACAAATCAAATCAAGCATGGTCTGCCAAAAAAGGAACCGTACAAACCGTCGTCGTTTCTGAAGAACTTCTCGTCAACGAAAACACTGAAAAAAACTACGGTGTCTGCGGACCTAAGGAAAAATCGGGAGACCCCATAAAAAACGTTTCCAAATCAGAAATGGATTCTTGCTGGCCAGCCGTTTACGAAAAAGCCTACGCCAAGTTCCTCGAGAAATGCACATCGGACTATCCCGACTTGAAAGGCAAAATCAACGGTGGCAATGGCGGCGGAGCACTCAAGGAAATACTCCACACTGAAAACGTTGTTACAAAATCTCTGGGCAGCCTAACCGTCAATCAAATCTGGGATATCGGCCTTAAAGCCCACAGCAACCCGACATGCGTTTCCATCCACAGCTACTGGGATGAGAAAAAAAAGGTCTACTATTCCAAAGCCGGAACTAAACAAGAGTACATGGATATGGGCCTCTACATCGGCCACGTCTACTCATTCCTGGACGTCATCATGATGAAAGACTCCAAGAAATACGTCGTTCTCCGCAACCCGCACGGACGTAACCTCGCCGCCATCAAAAACAACCCGGCGGTCTATCACGACAGCTGGACATATAACTATGGCGCCAATCCGACAAACACCTACCGCGGCGTAAGCAGCATCTACAGGTTCGTCGATGGCAACAACGAGCCGCAAAAATCACGTGGAACATTCCTGATGGAAATCAATGAATTCAAGCGCGTCTTCGAAGACGTGTATTACTACGACGGTCCCGCAATAGACGAAGGCCTGACCTCGCTCATCCCATGATAACCATCAACCACACAAAGATTTATACAGGAGATTTACAATGGAAGAAAAATTAAACGCAATTGGATGCCCGGACCCGTTCAGTATCGCCGAATTCATCGAAGGAACAAAAATCGACTGGTCTAAGCAGAAAGACGAAATCGAAACGCTCGCGGAATGCCTCGGCGTTACAAAAGCAGGCTACCTGAACAACATAAACGCGATTCTTCGCCCATTCGCCGAAGAAGACTCCAAAGGCACAATCAAGATTCTTTCGAAGGATGTCGCACAGAAGCGCCTCGAAACGCTCATGACAAAGATTGCAAGGCCGCAGAACAGCACAAAGATCCTGAAATCGGCAAGCAGCCTCACATTCCAGCAGAAGCGTAAAAACGCCGTCAGTATCTTGATGAACGTTCAGGAATCCCAAAAGGTCATCAACCAGAAAATCAAGAGCGGCGAAATCACAGCAACAACTGACGCCGTCTATCTGCCCAAAGGCATGTCCTGGAAAGACAAAGGCTACTACTTCAACGAAACCGTACACTGGTACGACATTTGCCAAAACAGCATTGCGGACTGCTACTACCTCGCCGCGCTCTGCTCCGTCGCCTTCGTCAACCCGTTCCTGATCAAGAACGTCACCGGCTTAAGATTCAAATACAGCGAAGGCATCCAGGATGAAACTCCGTGGCATGCCATCGAATACTACGTGCCTAACGGCACCTACGAATCTTCAAATGCATGGAGCCATGCAAAGAAGACAACGCAGACCATCGTCGTTTCCGAAGAAGTCCTTGTCAACGCAAGCGGCTACAACTACGGCGCATCCGGGCCAAAGGAAAAGTTGGAGGGCCTCGTGAAAGGCGACAAATCCAAGCTCGATTCCTGCTGGCCGGCCGTTTACGAAAAGGCGTATGCCAAATTCCTCGAAAGATGTACTTCGGACTACCCCAACATGGACGGGCTGATCCATTACGGAAACGCAGAAGACTCCCTCAAGGTGATTCTCCATACAGAAGACGTCGAGACAAAATATTTGTCAAACCTCACCACGTCGCAGATCTGGAGCCTCGCCGGAGACGCAGATACGAAACCTTCATGCGCATCCATCAGCGCCCCCAAAGTAGGGACCGAAGCAGATTATACAAATATGGGCCTATACACCTACCATGTATATTCGCTCCTGGGCCGCACAACAATCAACAACAAGCAATACGTCATTCTCCGCAACCCGCATGGACGTAACCCGATCAAGCTCAAGAACAACGCCCACGTTTACCAAAGCAGCTGGAGCGTCGCAAATACGGTTAGCGCAAACAACACGTACAGAGGTACAAAGGACATCTACAGGCTCGTCGATGGCAACAACAACCCTCAAAAGTCACGGGGCACGTTCCTGATGGAACTTGCTGAATTCAAGCGAGTCTTCACGGCTATCGAGCGCTACAACGGGGCCACAATATCAAACGGTTCAACAAGCTTGACCCCGTCCATTTCAATCATACCAATCCCGGGACCTATTAGCCCAATAGATCCGAACAAAATCCCCAAGCCGTTCCCGGAACCGTTTACCCCAATAGATCCGAACAAAATCCCCAAGCCGATCCCGAGAAAATAATTGTCTTGTAGCCATAAGCAGGTCCCGGTTCGCCGGGGCCTTTTTTTTTACTTTGCAGGATTTTCTTCGGACGAAAGCTTCGTCCTTGCGTCGTACAGGCTCTTGGAAATATGCGTAAACGCCTCGACGACAACAGGGTCGAAGTGGCTCCCCGCCCCTTCCATAATAATCGCCATCGCCTTTTCGTAGCTGAAGCCTTTCTTGTAAACTCGTTCGGCAATGAGCGCATCGAATACGTCCGCCACAGCCATGATTCTTGCAGACAAAGGAATCTTTTCGCCCTTGAGACGGTTCGGGTATCCAGAGCCATCCCACTTTTCATGGTGGTAGCAAGCCATCTCAATAGATTCATTCAGGTAGTCGGCATCAAAAGCGCCCTTCGCATCATCGACGATTTTCTGGAGGATCTTGCCGCCTTCGGTCGTGTGGTTCTTCATGATGGCAAATTCTTCATCCGTAAGCTTCCCGTTCTTATTCAAAATCAAGTCGGACACCGCAATTTTTCCGATATCATGGAGCGGAGCGGCCTGCTTGAGCTTGTGGATATAGGCATCCGTCAAGATTCCCCTGAACTTCCCCTCGGACTGAAGTTCCTTCGCAATGGCCTCGACATACTGAGCCGTCTTTTTAATATGGTCACCCGTGCATTTATCGCGCGCTTCAACCATCTCGGCAAATTCCATGATAATGACTTCCTGCATGCGCTGGATGCGCTGGTTCTGGTCGTGCACCTTCTGGATAAAGTTGAACGTGTCATCCGTCATCGCATTGAAGTAATCGTAAAGCTGTCCAATTTCATCTTTGGACTTGATCCCGAGACTTGCGACATCGTTCACAGAATTCCGCATACGGGAAAGGTCCAGATCAAAGCCCATGTCCAAAGCATAGTTCGCGCGCATCGTCGCCCCAGCAATCTTCTGCGCTGCATAGGACATCTTGTTCACAGGAATCACGATCCCGCGCTTCATCAGCTCGAAAACAATCATCATGATGATAATCGAAAGCCCGAAGAAAAGCGACAGGAGCTTGATAAAGAACATCGCCTCGTCGCGGACAATAGATTCCATGGAAACGTCTGCCGCCACGTAGGCAACCGTTTTCCCGGCGGCGTTCCGAAGGGGTTTGTAAACCGTCAAGAGCCAGCCAAACTGGTCATCCGAAATAATCGGCTCAATCTCTTCGCCATTCAAAAGCTTTGGCAGATAAGGCAAGAACGACGGATCAAATTCAAGTACGGAACCAGGCTCGCCCCCCGCCTCGCCATCTACGTCCAAGTCAAAAACGACATGGCAGCCGTCTTCCATGATCTTGTAGACATAGAGGTATTTTGTATGTGGAAAACTTTTCTGGATCTGTTCAAGAATCCTCTTTATGCGGTCATAACCTTCAGCTTCATGGCCACGCGCAATATACTCATCCACCCTTTCTGCATCGATCGCGATCGACGCCGACTCCGTCACGCCACGCGCGGTACTTATATAATTGTTGATCGAATTGTCGCGATACAGGAACAGCCCAATTATGCTGGCAAGCCCGCCCAGAAGCACCTCGGCGACAATCACCATCAGGACAACCTTGTTCAGAAGGGAATTGCTGAACGAAGCCTTTTCCGCAGAATTGCCCCGAGCAAAATTAACTTCGCTCAAATATTCCTTGACATGATTTGGAATAAAGTGGTAGATGAGCGCCGACAGCAGAACAATCACGCTTTTGTCAAAAACATCAATGACGACATCGGCACAGAGCTGCGAAGTGAAACGGTCCCAGTGCATCAGGTCATGGAACGCAATCGCAAACGGCGCCGAAATCCCTTCGCCAAAATTAAAGCCGTATAGCGCATAAGTGAAAATCGACCCAATGCCACCGCCGATCATCGCAAAGATCAGAATGAGAACCAGCAGCTTCCAGATGCTCTTGAAAAAGCCGCGACGGAAAAGGAACGTCGCGACAACCGCAATAAAAATGCTCAAGACGCCATAATACATGGCAACAGGCTCGGCGATCCCGTTAATGGCGTTCACGCCAAAGCCGACAATCACGGCAGGCAAATACCCACCCAGCATGGCGGTAAGCACCGTCCCCAGACAATCCAGAAAAAGCGGTATACCAAAGAAAATTGCAAGCTTTGCGGGGACCACGTTCAAGAGCAGGCCTAAAACAATCAGCAGCAGGGCCTTTCTAGAACGCCACAGAAAGCCCCTCACGACCTTCAGAACCCATTTTAGGCTAGACACGACTTCCAAAGCATACTTTCTCATACCCAAATTCTTCCTTTTTGCTTATTTAAAATACATAAAAATAAGACAAAAAGAAAGCCCAGTTTTAAAGAACCAGGCTCAAAAATTAACGGTATTCGAATTTCGCTTCAAATAAATGCTTGCAGTTATTACTGTCGTTGCCCCAGTGGTCCGACGAACCCGCAAAAACCTGGATACCCAAGTCGGCAGCCCCCGCAACAAGGCGGCTCATGCCGGCAATCCTCCAAATACAGCGGAGAATATCGTCGCACTCCTCGCGGCTCAGCTTGCAGCCATCCGTCTGACCCGCAAGCATATACAAGCCGTCATGGATGAACGGAGCCGCGTTGTAAACATCGTCGCCCTTCTTGATGTCCGGGACAAAGCGCTTAGCAAACGCCGGCGCCGAAGCGCCATCTGACATGAACCCTCTCCTGAAACGGAAAGTCAACATGAAATCGCGGAACTTTTTATCGGCCTTTGTATAGCGAGAACCCTTGACATACACGTAACGGTCCAGCTTGAAAAAATACATCTTGCCGTTGCCGTCAAACACAAGCGGGAAATCAATCTCGATGGACTCCACCGTTATGGAATTTCTGTCCTGCTGAAAATTCTTGCGACTCGTCATCTTGTCGATGAGCATCTTTAATGTTGCCATAGACTCCTTCTCTTAGCATGTTATACACAGAGAAAAGATAAAAAATTAAAGGCGTTTTTTTGGGGGGATAAGAATTGTGAGTATTCTTTCCATTAAAACATTTTTTTCAAATCTAAATAGCAAAATTATTTCTTCTTCTCAGTCTTTTTTTCACTTTTTTTCATTTCAGTATCTACTTTCATCTTGTCCAAATCATAGTTTACATACTTTTCATCAATATCGTCAGCTTTCCAATTCAAATGATAAGAAGTTGGACCAGTATGATAACCAACTCCAATTATTATTTTATTCGTTCCATCCTGAACAATCAACACGTGACAAGAATACCCTTTACCGCGTTTTTCTTTATTGCCATGCGAATAGTGAAATACACTTTTCTTGTCATATTTAAAATGAGTTCCACCCCCATCCGTCATGCCTTTACGTTCAAAAATATTCCTATAGCACTCTTCACACGCACCCTCATAATTTAGAAGAACTCCACTTTTTTCAACTAAAAAATCAATCGTTTGATTGTCAATCATATCCATCGTATCTTTATGCATGTCTTTCGTACCTTCAAATCGTACAATTTCTGGTTTTTGCGCAGCAATCCATTCTATCGCGCTGAAAACATTTTTCATACAATAGTATTCTTTAATAACCAATCCATCAATCAGCCTTTCATCACGTCCTTCAGCTCTTTTAAGCGTATTAACATAATCTACAAAACCACCAAAAGTCATTTGAGGGCCTTCAATTGCAAGAATCTGATCTCTAGGCACACTTGCTCTTAACAGATCTAAAAGTCGTTCATATTTCGTTTGATTATACTGAGGATTAACAAAAAAATGTTGAATTTTCTCTGAAGGTATATAATGTTCTACAGCATCATAAACAGCCTGAGACGAATTTGCACTAGAAAGATTAATCAATGATAAAACACTTTCTGAAATATTTCCATTAAGCTTTATCTTTTTCTTAAGGTCCCTAAGGAATAAAGGGACCGATATCATTTCATCCCCAAAATAACATCTTTTCAGACTATTTATTGTTGTTATCAAAGCTTTAACATTATCAACTTCTTGACCTTCGTCAGTTTTATTCCGCTTTACCGTAAGACATTGCATTATATTTAAAGGATTTAAACGATTTCTAAACTGAGTGTAAGTCATTTTTTTCCTCTGCATCGCTTTTTCCCCCATCACGTCAGCTTCATGCTCTAGGGCGGTATTATCATTCACAGGCATTCCGTTGATGTTCGTGGTTGGAAAAACGCGGCCGGCCATTTGCTGGGCGACATGCCAAGCTTCGTGCGGAAGGTGTTTTTCTTGTCCAGGAGCAACATGAATGTCGGTTCCCTGCGTGTACGCAAGAGCCTGAACGGTAGCGGGCTTAGGACTGTTGTAATGCACACGCACGTCGTCCATCGAGAAGCCAGAAAGGCTCTCGATGCCAGCCTTTAAGTTATCCGGCATTCCCGTGTTGTTCGGTCGAGGCGTTTCCACACGCTGGACGGCGCCGTTCGCCAATTCAGCTTTGCGTTGAAGAGATTCGCTCTGAGAAGACGCATCAAACACTGAAGATGCGGAGGGGGCATCCTTCTTTTGCGCAGGTGTTTGTTTTTGTGTGTACATGGTGAACATCTTTTTAGATTCATTCATATTTTATTTTATCAGTAGGTATGAAATTAGGCAGAACGTCATTCTGGGGAATCCATTGTTGGCAAGTTAAACAACGTTCATATACGCCATCCCCTTCTTTTCTTATTTTCTTGAAGGCTACCCCATTCAATCCTTGTGTTTCTTCTTTAAATGTTTTTCTCTTTTGACTTTTGCTAAGTTTTCCTCTATGATAACTAGTTACCTTTTGATTTTCTAATAACTGTTGCGTTGCCTTAGCATTTGTTACGGTAATTCCCTTTATTTTCATGAAAATCCCTGTGGGTAATTTCATTATGGCGTTTCTTACTGCATGAGGTTCTGCACATTGTCCTGCAGGATTTCCTCCTGCAACTTGACCAACAGCACCTAGTGCGTCAAATTTTTTTTGTGTAAAATCACCAAGGATTGCATTACGATCTCCGGCGTTATTCATCCCAGAATCATGGACTTGTTCCATTTTTTTTGTTTTCTTACCATGGTTATCTTTCGATTCGTATTCGTAAAAAATTGTAGCATCACATACTAAGTCACCAGCAGTTTTTTGAACAATCATAGATTTTGATTTCATTTGAGATGAGTTGTTGCCGCCATATCCTTCTTGTTTACATTGTGCTGCTTTTTCCCCCATCACATCAGCTTCGTGCTCTAGGGCAGCATTGTCATTCACCGGCATTCCATTGATGTTCGTCGTGGGGGAAACTCGACCTGCCATTTGCTGGGCTACATGCCATGCTTCGTGCGGGAGGTGTTTTTCTTGTCCGGGGGCAACATGAATGTCGGTTCCCTGCGTGTATGCAAGAGCCTGCACGGTAGCGGGCTTACTACTGTTGTAATGCACACGCACATCGTCCATCGAGAAGCCAGAAAGGCTCTCGATGCCAGCCTTTAAGTTATCCGGCATTCCCGTATTGTTCGGTCGAGGAGTTTCCACACGCTGTGCGGTACCATTTGCCATGTCTGCTTTGCGCTGGAGGGATTTGTTTTGGGAAGATGCGTCAAACACTGAAGATGCAGAAGGAGCATCCTTCTTTTGCGCGGTGGTTTTGAGTCGTGCGTAAGCGGTAAACATAAAATATTCCTTTTATAAACCAATAAAATCCATTCCAATATTTTTATAAAAAAACATAAATATCTTATCTTCTATTTTAAACGAGATGTAAAGTACAGTTTCATAAATTACTTTAAAAGCATATTTTCCATCAAACAACCATAAAGTCTTTCAACGCAAAAATTATATTCAAATATCAAGCCCATATTATTCAGTCGAAAACCATTCTCTCGTCGCATTTCACTATTCGCCACGACTACATCTCGTTGGAAAAAACGCTTTGTAATGGACTATCGAAAACAGCAGCGATAGAGAAGAGTTTTCTTTACTTACTCATTTTTTGCATTTTAACATATTGTTATTTTTTATAGTTTCATCAATAAAACATAGACTATCACCTTGTTATATCGGTAACAACACCTTTTGTATTAACCTTTATATGATAAGCATGTCCTCCAGAACGAACAGTGATATGCCTAGAAGGATCCGCTCCACGTCCTTGGCCACCAATTCCTCCTTCGTGAAGGCCAGCAAGTATAACGCAACCCTGCTTCAAAAGTGTTTTTGCTGTTCGTCCAAGTTCACCTCTACTACTTGTTGTATTTTCAAGTAACGTTTCCAATCGTTCTGGATTAATTCTAGTTACTGGAGTTCTTTCATTTCCTTGAAAATCACCACTCCTAGTGAATACACCTCTAGCCATTTGAATAGTTGTACCCGGAGAGGATGCATTTACACAATCCACTTTTCGCTGTAGAGATTTACTCTGAGAAGACGCGTCGAGAACCGAGGCGGCATTTTGAGCAGACACTTTTTGTAGTGCAGACGACTTTTGTACGTATGTAGATTTCATAAAAATCTCTTTTTGTTTATATAGCGTTTATAAAATTTCACTGGATCCTTCGGGCGTTCGCCCTCAGGATGACGAGGCTGCGACAGGATGACGAAGCTGAGGCCGGATGACGAGGCGCTACAGGGTGACAAGAGGGAGGTTCCCGCTCGGAGGCGGGAATGACATTTACGCGAGTTCTTCCTCTTCGGGGATTGCTTCGCGCTGGATGGCCTTGCCCTGGACGGGTTCCTCGTCATCTTCAAAGGTGGCGCACTGGAGGGCACTGTTCATCATGTCAGCTTTGCGTTGCAGGCTTGCGCTCTGCATCGAGGAGTCCATGAGGCTTGCGGCGTTGTTGGAGGCCATGCGCTGGACGGCTTCGGATTTTTGGGAGTACGTAGAGGTCATGAGATGTTTCCTTTTTTTTGAATGTTAATGGTTTTGCTTGATTGCCGTGAATGGCTCACCTTTTATTCTACTCGACGGGTCGGAACGTCCCTTTTTTCACGGGCCTGCAACAAAATAATGGCTACGGCAACCATGAACAATACGATATTGGGCAACAAGCCCAGCAATCCGTTTATAAAGGTGACGAAGGGGTCGAACAACATAACGACAGCCATCGTGATAACAGACGGCAGCACGACTATACCGAGCAGCAAAACTAGACGGGTTCTGAAGAAATCCTCCACGTCATCTGAAACAAAATAGCTCACGAGGACTCCGACCGCAATAAGGAAGGACAAAAGGTTCAGAAGGCGGAAAATCCAGCGGTGCTTACAGGCGAAAGCGGCAATACTCCCCTGTCGTTCATACCGATTTTTCCCGATTCCAAAAAACTGGACTATACACGTGCCGAGATTTCCAGGCGCAAAGCACGCATCCTTGGCCTTGACATCCGTGGCATAAGGGCCAACAGCAAAGCCAAAGTAGGTATCATTGTAGAACGGTTCATCGTTTTGCAACTGGTACCACTGTTTATTATCAAACCAAACCATCGGCACAACAGAATGAATCACATCGCGACGGTTCTTGCCATCCACCTGCTGGTCCAGGTCATTTAAAACAAAGCGCTTACTATGCGACGTGGGTTCTTCGAGAACCACGAACAGATAGTTCCTTAACTCATTCTTGCTGAACTTTTGATAATCTTCAGGGAACACGCCTATGTCTGCAAAATACTTATAGCTGTAAATTCCATTGTTATTCCCGAGACCCATGGAATCCACAAGATCCAAACGATCCATCATGACATTTACAAAGGCATGCGCATTTTCCGCAGAAAGGACCTTGTTCAACTTCCTAAAAAACACCTTGAACTCATTTGTAGCAATGGAATCTTTCGGATAGTTCTTGAAACGCAGAGTCACGCCATCGCCACGGTATTCGAAATCGTCCGCATAGAAACTGAGCGTATTCACAAACCGCTGGAATCCCGAATTTATTTTCTTGTTCACGACCATCTCGATTTCATTGACCAGATTCTCAAAAAATTTTTTAAACGATTCCTTTGAGTCAATGTAGTTCCAGTCGTCTTTTTGGACAATCCAGTCAAATTTCACAAAGTGGCGGTGGACTTCATTGACAAACTCATAATTTTTTTCATCGCTCAGGTATTCCGAGGCAAGCGTTCCAGAAGGCAAGTGAAGCGTTCCTTTGTCATCGGCGTATAACCCATAAAATTCCAGTCTTGTAACGCCTTCAAAATCTATCCATTTGGTGGAATCGCCGACATACCAGTACGGATAAATTCCAAAAATTTCGCTATCGAATTTATCCTTCGAGCTACAGCCACAGGATTTTTTCCCGTTTGTCAGCAAAGGGGCGTCGTTAAAGCCATCGACATGTTCCAGCACAGCACTTAACGATGGCAAAATTGAATTACGGTAAAGGGTGTCAAGATAATCAAGCGTTCGCGTCCACTGTTTATCGGAACAATTCTTATCCTGGACACCATCTCCGTCAAAAGATTCTCCACACATATTGTTAAAATACACAGCCAAAGCCTTCAAGGCGTAATGGTGGACTAGCGACGTATCAGGGAAATCAACCCCTTGCATGTTCTTGAGCACCTGCAAGGCGACGTCTGCCGGTTTTGCCAACGAATCCAGCTTGGCAAGAGAATCAACCTTTTCAGGCGATATTCTATAATAGTTCATAACCGTACTTTTCGCAAATGAAAGCACCGAAAATGCGAGAACGGCTAGACACGTGATTATGTATTTGATTTTCATAGGATTTTTCCCTCTTTGTGTAATTCTTTTGTCAACGCCTTGATGATGTCATCGTTAGAAATTTTTTTGCGACAATCTTGCACAGCGCTTATAGCGGCATAACGAGCCACATTTGTGAGCGCTCCCCCCGCAAGTTCATACTTTTGTGCAAATTTGTTCAAATCGACGTCACTTTCAAGTATAGCTTTTTTCGAGAAAATGTTAGACCAAAGTCTCATGCGCTCTTCGGGTTCCGGGAGCGGAAAGTAAATGGCGTTCTGGAAACGGCGCGAGAACGCTTCGTCAATGTTCGACTTCAAGTTGCTTGCCAAAATGACAATGCCCGGAAAATCTTCGACACGCTGCAACAGGTACGAGATTTCCTGATTGGCGGCACGGTCGTTCGAGCTGTTCGTCTGCGTACGCGAGCCAAAGAGCGAGTCCGCCTCGTCGAAAAAGAGGATCCAGTTGCGGTGTTCCGCCTGGTCAAAGATGTTCGAGAGGTTTTTCTCGGTTTCGCCAATGTACTTCGAAATCACCTGCGACAAGTCCACACGGTAAACATCCATACCGACTTTTGCGCCGATAAGCGTTGCCGTAAGCGTTTTTCCCGTACCCGGCGGGCCGTAAAACAGCGCACGGTAGCCGCGTTTGAGGTTCTTGCGGAGTCCAAAATCGTCAAGCACGGCTTCGCTTTTTTGAATCCATGCCATAAGCTGATTGATATCGTCAAGAGTCTCTTCGGCAAGCACGAGATCTTCCCACTGCAAATTCGTCGTGATGAGCTTTGCCGGAAAATGCATGCTGAAGTCAGGCTTGTTTTTAACGCCGGTCGTAAAGTACTGCAAGTACTCCGAGGATACACGGAGCGCGGCCGAATTTGCAGGTTCACCGGGTTCGCCGTATTCAAGCTGTAAAATGCGTTCTACAAAAAGTGTTGACGAGGTGTCAAACAGCGCCATCATCTGTATACGCTTTTCAATATCGTTACCCGCAAGCAAGAAGAGCGCAGTCTCACACGTGGGCAAGAACCCGGAATGGCTCTTGCTGCGCCACCCGCCAAATTCCGTGTATGGGCGACCCAGAGTGCGGTTATTCAACAAGAACGAATCAAGCGCCTGCGGGCAAAGGTGCGGCAGAAGCGCAAGCGCAATGATCAGGCGCTCGTAAAAGCCCAGTTCAAAATCGGCGACAACTTGCCCATACGGGGTTCCTGCATCAAGTTCCGGCGGCGGGAGCATTTCGACCTGGAGCTTTTTTTCTTCGGAATCGTCGGCCGAAAAATACTGCGAGAAACGCAGGTCAATCACAGACTTGCACCATTCGATTTCATTTGTCAAATCAAGGCTCATTGGCAAATCATCTCCATTTCACATTCAGCATCTTCTTCATCCACGGGTGCTTTATCATGGAATAGCTCCACGGCAACTTATCAATCAAAATATCGTACGTCTTTTTCTCGACCGAGAGCACATCGGCCGCTCCCGTAGTTTCGATTATTCCCGGTCGTACAAAATACGAGCCGCGCAATCCATCGGGCGACATATTCCCCACCGCTTTCCAATTTGCAATTACCGCCTTGAGCAGGGAATCGACAAGTTCCTTCTCGCCATCCGAAAGGCCCGGGAGTTCATCGGCATAATACACAGGCGTCACAGGCAAGCCACAAAGCAAATTCATAACAGCCGCGTTTCCAGGAGGCTCCTTGTAATTGCCAAAAGCAGCGTACTTGAGAACCGCAAGCGATTTTTTCTGAGAAGCCTCCGAGATAAAAGCGCCTTTTTCGGTGCAACAAGTCCGTTCGAAAAGAGGCGGCAAATACGGAGAAATCAGAACCAGGCCAGAATCGGCAACCGCCTCCGCGTTCTTCAGGGGCGCTGGATGATCGCTTTTCTGCGCTTTACTAGAGTTTTTCATCTGCAAAATTTTCTGGTATACTATACATGCAATTTGCTGCCAGTCCAGATGCGGAAATTCAGCCTGGATTTCCCTCAAGACCATTTCAGAGAAGCCAAGCGAATTAAACATTTCGCAATCATGTTCCGCTTTCCATTTCTCCAAGAATCTGTCTAGCGCCCTCTCGATATTGCTCGATTTTTCCATCGGTAAATATTGGCGATACACGTTCGCAAGCATGCTCGTGACAGGATCGCTTTTGGCCTTAAACACAGCAGTATCAAGCTTTGATCGAAGAGAATCCCGTAATCCGCCCAGAATCCGTAAAAAGATGTCCCCTTCACCATCGAGTTCCAAATCAACCGACAAGGAATCCAGTTCCACATCGCCTTCAATGTGAATACCATCCAGAATTTCGTCAATACACTCAATGAACGGCCCGTTGGCAAATCCGTAAAGTTCGCTTTCCGATACAATCGGATGCGCCGGATTTTCAAATTCGATATTCAAGTTCATATCATGAATGACGTTCTGCGATGTACTCATAACCAGTCTCCATTCGAAGCTGTCAAGCCACGCTTAAACCACAGTTCCATTTCTGGCGATACTTTATAATTTTCAGGCATCCCTTTCATCCATTCAGAATACAGCTTTGCAAAGCCCTCTTCTTCGTCCAGCGTTTTCCAGAAAAAAATCGGGAGCAGATGTGCCGGGATTTCACTGCTGACAAATTTTTCTATTTCATCTCTAACATTCTTTTCCAATTTTTCCAGATCAGCAAAGAATACAACACGAACTCGGCCGGCACTTTCGATTCCGAACAAGCCATCAGTATAATAAATTTTTAAAGGATCTTCGTTATCGTGTAAAATACCGAGCATAAGTTCCACATGACGCCGCCAAGAAGATCCTACACGGTGGCATAGTAATTCCGGAAGTTCACGCAAATACTGTTTTTTACAACAAATCGAACGGTATTCAGAAACAAGCCCCAATTTAGGGAAACGAACACCATACATAGCAAGCATTTGATTGAACGGGCGTGAATTACATTGTTTACAATCCAAAGAATCCAGATCTATAGAAACATTTTCATCAATTGAATAAATATTTGGGAAATTTTCCAGTATTCTTAAAAATTTTCTCATGCCATCTTCAATCGGATAAAGATAGTCCATGAGCAATTGCGGATTATTGCCTTCCCTATAAATAGCCGGGAACAGCTCTATTATCGGAGATAGATTATTCCATTTATGATAATCGCCCTCTGGGAGATGTTCCCAATTCACTGCATTTTTATCATCAACCTTTGGCGAGAAACTTCCTTCCCAATTGATTTCTAGTTCGCAAACAACATCCCCCATGCAGCGCCATTTTTTCCACAAGCTCCAAAAGCTTTCAACAACAGCGTTTTTTATAAGATCGTTTTTAGGTTCAGCAACACAAATTATTACTTTATAACAACTATTATCATCATCAATGTTAAAAATCACCTTTTCTGGATTTTTATACGAACCATCTTCTTTTTTATAAACAATTTTTTTTTCAAAAAACAAAGAATAATCATCCTGGGTTACAGTGCATAAACTTTTAATGCGAGACGCACTGTACATGGCCTGATTTTCATAATTTATTTTTCCATCAGGTGAAACAAGATAATCTTCGATATCAAAACTTGACTTGTAACCAACCTCCGTCAGAGCAAATACAATCTGTTCCAGAATGGTAATGCCTGGATCATGGGCGTTATAGTCCGTCCAGATTTTTCCACTCAATTTTTGCACAATCTCTATAGCTTTTTGCCGTAGAGCCGCATAATCAAAAGGTCTTTCCTCTTGACGAGATATAGTTATAAGATTGGTTTCACTCATTTTGTAATCGATCCATTCATTTGCGTATCGTACCAGAGCTTAGTCAAGTGATAGCGTACTTGAACCTTTTTTCCTTCCTTGAAATTACTGCGGACACGCAACTGGAGCGTGAACTCGAATTTATTTTTGCACTTATGCCAGCGGACATCGATCTTTGAGCCGCCACCTCCGCTGTATGAGCGTGTAATGTTCACTGACGGGTGCGAATTGAACACATTCACCGCAATGGCATGAGTCAGCGCAAAACGTCCATCGCCATCCAGCCCGCCGACACCTGCAACGACTTCAAAGCACTGGCATCCCGTCAGGACATCGGTCACATCATACCACTCTCCATCTGCAATGACTTTATACTTTTCATCTTCATAACCGACGCGGCCTCTAGATGCAATCATGCCGTTAACATCTAGCTCACCTTTAGGAGAATTACAGCCAATTCCGACACTTACATTGGGCAAATCCATTGACGGGTTGTCCGAGCGTTTGCTCACAAGCGTCACGGCGTTCTTCACGGTATCCCGATTTAGCCGCATATTTACATTCAAGGAAGATTCTTTACTTTCCTTATTGTTTACAATATTGACAGACCAGTCATAATCCAACGTCTTCTGATCCTGGAATAAGCTGATTAGGCAACCGTTATCCCCACGCGGCCGAAGTTCCATGCCGTTAGCTTCGGAAACGACAATGCCCTCGTCAATAGAATTCACTACAGAATCAATCAGGCAGTGAAAATCTTCTTCAGCCGGCATGTTCCCTGCGCTAAAGCGCTTTTTCAGTTGTTCGCGACTTTCTTTATCGAGTGTATTTTTTTCTTCAGGCATTTATTTTTTCCTTATGATAAAGGTTTGACCTATTTCAAGCGCCCCATAGCCATTATTGACAGGATTCTCTATTTTCTTTTTTACCTCAATAAAATGCTTTCGCATCGGAACAGGGACGCTACACGGAAACGATCCGGAAACAACACTATCATCCATTTCTTCGTCAACATTTACATCAAATTTACGGTCATCAACCGATTTAATTTTCATCAAGGTAAATTTTCCACGGTCCACTTGTTTTACATAATCCAGGCTTTCGATAAACGCTATGAGTTTCTCTTTCTGAATCGACCAGCCGAAATGCTTGACAATCCCGCCAACTTTAGACTTGTCAACTTCATTTACGTAAAGATACCACGGCGAAAGAAAACGGCTTATCTTTTCGTTCAAGTCCAAAATGGCCTCGCCTTCATTCTCAAGCGAACGAAGCACGATATTGCAACGGACTTGCAATTTGTCGAAAAACGGATTGCGGACTTGGACCTTTGAAATCCCAGGGCAGTTTTTTTGCACAAATTCCCTTATTTTGTACAAAATGTTTCCACGGACACAAGGGTCCCACTGAAAACTTCCATCATTATACAACGGCGATATCGGGATCAGCAACAAGCTTCTCGGGCAACAAGTATCTATAGATCCATTCTCTTCGCATACCTGCGTATGCGGGAAACATTTTACCTTGAGCAATTCTGGGAAATTTTGCAGAACCATGCGTTCATAATCTTCTGCACAGACGCACCGATTCTTGTTGTACAAGGATTCAGCCACGCGGGTTCGCATTTCAGAGTCCGTTTCACAGCGCTTTCCGCCAAAGGATTCTTCAAACTGGTAAACATTCGAAAAGCCTTCAACGCTCGTCGTAAGCTCCTTAATCGTTTGCGGCTTGCAGTGTTCTAATTCGGAGTCATCTTCAAAGCCCGAAACACGCTTGACCTCGAGCGACTGCGTGAACACGGTCAACAATCTTGAGCATTCCCTCCAGTTTTCTTCGCAAGGTTCAATCCGAATCCAGTAATAGCCTTTCGGCATCAAGCAGGAATCATTCACCATATCGTTCGGCAAATTCAGCGTCACGATTCCAGAAGACGTGAAATTCGTCGTAGAATCGGCCAGACGATTTTCATCTGGAACTGGAGTCCATCCTAAAGGACCAAGATACGACCATTTGCATTTTTCGTTCCCGCTGCTGCGCATAGCCGAATCACGATTCAGCAAGAAATAGAAATTCGCTTTTTTCGGTTTGCCCTTAAAGAGAATCCCTAAGTAAAGGATTCCACTTTCAAGAATGAACTTTTCCTTTTCGCTGAAACCAAACGGATGCACAAAAAAGATTCCGCTATCCTTATGTCCGTCATTCAACTCAGGCAAGATCTTTGTTTGCGCCGTATAATCGACATAAAGATCTTCAATACTTGGTGTATAAGGCTGATTTGGCAGTTTTATCTTTTTCTTATTATCCTTATCCTCTTTAACCTTGCTCAAATAGGAATTGCATATAACTTCTGATACTTCTCCATGCAAAAAAGCCTTATCAGGAGCCACAAGCTTCATCTTGAAAAAGCCTTCCTTCATTGATGGCGTATACATGAAATATTCTTCATCTGGAATATTTACACTCGTATTCAAGCAAACAACGCTCTTGAACGAGATATCGAAATCGGGCAGAATTTCTTCGTCCTTACGTTCATAGCCTTCATTTTTAACAGTCTTAAAAAGATTGCAGAGAACCTCTTTTTTTTCAGGAGGAACCCATGAACCGTTGTAAAGTCCGCTCAAGGCCACCATAAAATCAGATGTATGCGGAGGATTTTCATATTGACTATACCATTCTGAAAAATCCTTGCACTTCGGAAGGCCGCACCATTTCCCATGAACCGTAAACGAATCAAGATCCTTTCCGCAAGTTTCCTTGCAGCCCAAAATGAACGAATGACCAAGAGCAGGAACAGGGCCAAAAGGCTGCACCGGCAAATCCATCGAAACAGGGCCAAACTCATTAGAGGCGACAATATCGCGGCATTTGGACACATTCACAGCGATGTTGACCGATTGCAATTTCATTTGCCTATAAGCATACCAAAGACCTTGCGACCTATGCGGATTCATCAAAAGTCTAAGCATCGGATGCTTGAACCGAAACTCGCCACCGTGAATTTCTGGATTGTAATTCACGATCGGAGGGTCGGAATCGTTGAGCGTAAATTCAAGAGACATCTGATTGTTGGCGTACCCGTTCATCCCGTTGCCAATGACAATCCTGTAGTTTTTGACATCAAGCCAGCCCTCGCTCGTCGTGAGGGAAACGCGAAACGCGCTTGAAAGCACTGCCAAAAACTCTTTTGGCGCACCAGAAATTCCATCAAAGACCGTATTCTTTATAGAATTTGGCACATACGTAAAATCGACTTTCACATTCCTTTCGCCACTGGACATGTAGAAAATTCGATCTGAAATACATATACCAAGCCTTGAGAACTTGGTTCCTTCGAGAACATCATTCGATCGGGTCAGTCCAAACAGTGGATAAGGCACCATCTTCTGTTCAACCGCCTGACTTACCTTATAAACAGGAAGCTCCGTCTGCACAATCGGATAATCCGCAACATTCGAAAGCGTGAGAATTTTTGCAACCTTTACATCATTGAGGTTTGCATCGCTAATAGACTCAAATTCAATATCTTCGCCTTTGCTGTTCACACCCGCACTAAAGCGCGTCCCTTTCGGAAGCACACACGAAACATTCTCGTTTTCGATATCAAACGTGACAAAAGCATGATCCCCATCAGCTTCTCGTTTATCTTGCCCGAGAACCTTCCTGTAATAAAAATCAATGCGCTTATCGGGAAACTCGTTAATTTTATCACGAACATTTCCAAAGAGATTTGCACTCGCAGCATACAAGGCAACCGCAGGATCCGTCTTGCCATCAGCGTCAATGACACCGTCCATCATCAAGGCGATATCCTTAGCATCGGCCTTTTCAAAAAAATCAGGAAGCCTTTTATCCTTTGATTTCTTAAGCAGTTCTTCTAAAATATTTCGCGTTTTACGGCTATCTACAACAAAATAATTCTTCTTAAGTTCATAGAACTCGCGAGTACGATTACTTAAGCCATCTTTTATTCTATAAGCTGCAGTCATATTCAAATTCTTCAACTTTTAAATGCTTGCATCCGTCGCTTCATTCAGATAGAACGGGAACACCAAATTCATTCGGCTATTCGTCGAACGAACAACATAGACAACTTCGACTTTCAGGACCTCTTTCTTTTCACTCTCCATCACATTCACATTTTCTACATCAACACGGGGTTCATTCATCAAGATAGCCCGACGCACTTCGGACTGTATAAGCGTAATCAACCGTAGTGAATACGATTCAAAGCAATAGTCTCTCAAGCGGCAGCCAAAATCCGGGCGCATCGTACGTTCCCCAGGATACGTCATCAGGAGAATACGAAGGCTTTCATGAATATCCTCTTCGAACTCCGATATTTTCGTTCCTGTATCTAGGAAGATTACCGGGAACGACCAGCCGCGACCTAAAAAAGATATATCACGCATATCATCCCCCAATCATCACTGTGGGGCAGCCCACTACAATAACGCCGCCATGCGCCGTACTGTCGCCCATTCTTGCCGCAGGCTTTCCGCAAATCAGGACCGTCGCAGAGCCTTTTATGATCGAATCAGGAGGGCCAACGCAAACGCAGGAATCGCCCATTACAGCAGCAGGCATTCCACCAATCAAAACCGTTGGCGCACCAGGCCCTACGACAGGCCCTCCCACATGCGGCACAGGCGATGGGAATGCAGGGGTCTGCATGGGACATGTATGCATATCTGTAAGTCTAGCAGCGCACGCCATAAAAGCTCCTAATTGATCATCACCATAGCACCTTTAATGACGGTCTGGCCAGAAGCCGAAACTTCGGCCTTGGCACTACCCTTTCCCGTAAAGCCAATTTTTCCATTGAACTCCACGTTCAACCCTTCCCCTTTAAGGTCGCCTTTAGAAGAAAGCTCGATCCCTCCGACAGCCGAGACTTTAAACTTCCCCTTCGTATCGAAAGATATATCTTTATTCGACGATACCTTAATACCGCTATCAGACATTTCGATCTTATTGCCCGAAGAATCCTCGACTAGAATCTTTTTTCCATCATCATCAAGTATAAATTTGCGATTACCGGGCGTTGCAATCGTAATCGACTTTTTTTCTTCGTTGAATTCGAGATTCAGCTTTTCACGCGTGAGGATCTGCTTGACATTGTTCTTTTGTTCCAAAGCATGCGGAGGAGCGAGCTTGGAACTGTAAAGGCTCCCGAGAATCACAGGACTCGAAGGGTCGCCACCAAAAAAGCCGAGAACCACCTCGTCGCCTACTTCCGGATAGAACAAGCACCCAACCTTGTTCGATGCATAAATGCCCCCAAGGCGGGCCCACACATCCTGTTTTTCATTTTCCATGAGCGGGATATTCACCTTGACGCGGTTCAGCTTTTCAGGATCGTCATGTATTTGCATTACGATACCCGTCAATAGCCCATGCACACCGCAGTTAAGCCCAGACGCAATGGGCGCCGAGGTCTCAAACTTTTCGTAGAACCATTCTTTAGGCATGCCAAACGAAAATTCCGTGGTCCAGATTCCATTGCGGACATTATGGTGGATTCCAGAAACAAGCGCCCCGCCTTTAAAACGGTTTCCGACATTCTTGAGATTCACCAATTTTCCGAGATTCGCCTTTGTCGTCCCGACGCACACTACAGAACCACAAATACGCGAAAGATCATTTTTCAGTTGCTCCGATTCCGCCCAAGATTTTAGCGCCCCCTTGGAAATCTGGGTGCAGGTCTGAAGCGTATTCGCAGAGACCTTCAGGACATCGGCAAGCTTGTTTCCCGTAAAGCTGTTTTGGCCCCCCAGAGTTTTGCTTGTGGACTTTCCAGAAACGACCTGCTGGGATGTTACATCCCAAGATTTGGCAGTGACATTCTTGACCATGAACAAGGCATTTGCCTCCGCCTTGAATTCAAGAATATCCGTTCCCCAAATGAGGTCAACGTCAGCATCCCCCTTAGAGTTGATTTTTTCTATGGACAATCCACTGTCATCAGCCAGGAGCCAGCAGCCATTCGCCTCTGCACGAGTCATCATAAAATCCCAGTCCGTACAGTAATACTGCAACATTTCTTTATGCACTTCGCTGCCCATGCTAGACTTTATCGAGACCCCATAATTGCCTGTCAGTTTTTTTACGATATCGTCATCGGATTTATCCAGGAAATTCGCATTTTTACGTGCACACGTCATGGCAATCGCCTTATGGCGGCATTCGATTTTCACGCAACAGCGGCCACTTTTATCAATCGATACCCCGTGACGCAAAACGACCCCCTTGAAAATCGGAGTCGATTTCGTTTTATATCCAGCCTTGATAGTCACCTCAGATCCAGGAATAAGCTCCTCGCCGTCACTTAACGGAAACGAACCATCGCTCATTTCACCATCTTCTATGACAATAACAGCCTTTGGTATGGAATTAATTCCATAGTAAACATCAACCGAAACAATCGGAAGAATCGAAGACAACGCCTTGCCACCCGATTCAATCACGCACTCAACAGGACCTTCTGCACTAAGAATTGGCGAATTACTCATGAAAACCTCAATCAACCAACGGAGGGAACACCAGACGCATTCCAGGAACCAGGCGGCAAAAACCAGAAAGTTTGTTTACACGGGCCACCTGCATATAGTAAGAAGGGTCATTGTAAACCTTGTTGCAAAGATTTGGCAGAGTATCTCCGGCCTTAACTTCAATGACATGCGTCAAATCTGGAGAATTCTTATTTGCTTCGGCCTGAAGATCCTTAAAGGTCTTGAACAAGGCAAAACTCAAGTTCACTTCAGCTCGAATCGGATGCCCTTCCTTATCGAATAAAGCAAACTTGGTCTCCATTGAAAGAAGACGGCCCTGAACATTTAAGTCACCCCACAAAATATCAACGACAGAAGGTTCATGATTTTTTCCATTGTAATCATAGACAATACTTTTCAGCATTTTGATCATTTCATCAATGGACCCATTGAACGGCCATTTTTCAACAGGAATCGAACCGGTTGTATCTAAAAATATTTTAGGAATCCTAAGAACAGAGGCTTCATACCGATCAAATCTTTTGCTACGCGGTTCGTTATAATCAGAATACTTTATAGCATCCTTAATGCTATAATCCTGCGGATTAACCATAACCGAAAATTTTTTGTTATTGGCCGATAATGTAAGCACTCCGTCCGCTGCCATCTTAGCGATCCTTCTTATTTTCTACAAATTCATTCACATAATCACGACATTTTTCCAGTATTTCATTACGCATTTCGTCAAGAGTCCTCTGCATATCATCAGAAGAAATACCCGCTACATGGACATTTATCGTCAAATTCTTTATTTCCAAGGACATATTACAAATCCAGCAATTTAAACGAATAATATTTCAGCGTTATCGTTTCGAGAGCGATTTCGTTTTTCATGGCATCAAATTTCCCGAGAGTCCACTTTACAGGGTAAGCATGCTTAAAAGACCACGACACCAAAGGTTCATCCGTTTCACTCAGCAAAGAAACTATGACGTCCTTAGGCTTGATGCTTTCTTTAGACAGGGGTTCTGCCAGAATGCTTTTACACCAGTCAAAGAAAGCATCGCCTTTTTTTACAAAGCCGCGCTTTAAAACCAAATCGGTAAACTTGCGCGACTTCGGGACGTAATAGCAGTTATAATTGTCACCCCCAGAGTGAATCGGTCTAATATCCAAAGAACATTCGATTCCGCTCACTTCACAGAAGGAGACCTGAGCATCGCCCACAGTCACCCTAAAATGAAACGCAGCAGGAATATTCCATTCTTCGAGTTTATTCAATTGAGAGGATTCAGCATCAGGGGGCATACACAATTACCATCTATTTATTTTCAACTTCAAAGCCTTCGTGAACAATTTCAATGCTTTCGATGGCAACTTCGTTGCCTTCGGCCTTGAGATCAGTTCCCGTTACTTTGGTGGGCCATGCATTCTTAAGCTTCCAGGTCACGGTCGGCGTATCGGATTCGTCTAGAAGACTTATCGTAACGTCGGTACGTTCGATGGTATTCATCTTGATTTTCTTGAACCATTCCCAGAGCTTGTTATTGCCCTTGAAAATGCCCTTCTTCATTGTCACATTGCCGAACTTAATCAGTCCAGGCATCTTGACCACCGAGTAAACCTTGCTATCGCCAGCGCGATACTTGATTTCTTCAGATTGCGCGTCAAGACCAGAAACCTCCTGGAAGGACATCGTATCTTTACCCCACATTACCTGAAAGTGGAATTTTGGCATAGGCCAAATATCAGGACTTTGCTTTTCTCCAGCCATATTACATTACCTCCAATTAAGATTTCTGTTGAAGTTGTTGGAACGTGAGTTCAATAAATTCCGCCGGACGGATCAAGGCAACCTTGACAGTGATTCTCAAATAGCCTTCGAGAATATCCTCAGCGGTCATGGTATCGCCAAGCCCCACATGCACTTCGTACGCATCTTCCGGAGTCTGGCCAGCAAGACCACCACGTCTCCAGATGCCGTTGAGGAAGTTGTCGATCATATTTTTCATAGTAAGCCACGTTGTAGCCGTGTTGTTTTCAAACACGTAAGCCTTACAAGCCTGCTTGATCGATTCTTCGAGCATGATAATCGTGCGGCGCACATTGATGTAACGCCAGTCAAGGCTGTTGCCATCGAGCGTACGGGCGCCCCAGACCTTGATGCCGTCGCCAATAAAGTAGCGGATTGCATTCACGGCCTTTCCATTCAGCGGAACGTTCAAATCTTCCTGCTCTTCGTTCGTCATGTTCACTGCCGGTGAAACAACGCCATTGATGCTGACATTTGCCGGGGCCTTCCAGACACCTTCATTGTTATCGACACGGGCGTAGACGCCAGCCATTGCTGCAGAAGGAGCCATCAAGTTGAGTTCATCGAGCATTTGAGATACCATTTCGACATACGCCGGGCAAACAGCCATGAGCTGATTATGCATATCCGTCGGATCATCATTCGTCATGTTGAAACTGCTCAAGCGATCGAAAATCTTGATGAGATCTTTGTTGTTATTAAAATAATCTTGTATTGGTTGTAAAAAATTACAAAGATTGGTTAATTCAGTCTTAATCTTTTCCTGGTCCCCAGTCGTAATTTTAGAAACGTCTATTTTTTTCAATGTTTCTAAAGTGTCTTTATAGTCCTTATCAAACTTTATCGGGAATATTGTGTTTTTTTCTGGAAGACCTGTTAACTCCGACTTAGCATCGAACAAATCTTCGTAACCTTTTCCATCCACAAATTTATCTTGTATATTTTGTAAGCAATTACAAAGATTAGTTTTTTCCTTTTCTATCTCATCCTTATCAGTCTGACCTTCAGGAACAGTTACCTTTGTCAACTTTGTTAAAGCGTCCTTATAATTCTTGTCCAGCTCTATCGGAAACAAATCAGTTGGAAAATTTTCAAGACCCGCATCGATCAATTTTTTGCAGTCATCCTCAGTCAAGACAGTCAAATTCAGCCATTCCGGCAAATTCGGCAAGACTGTTACTTTTAAATCATCCGCTAACTGTTTGTACGGAGTTGCCGAAATTTTATCATCTTCTTTTTCAGGTTCAATGATTGCAAACGATACCTCATTAGAAGAAACGACATTCGTTTTAACCCATGGGTAATAAGAAGCGCCGTAGTTGAGATAATCTGTTCCAACATTATCGCGAAAATCTTTAACACAATCATTAAACGAATTCCGTTCCTTGAACCCATCGAATACATCAAGAATGGTAAAGCGATTCTGCATTTTATTGCAATGTGCGAGCAATGCCGTATGCACTTTTGCGCATAGACCAGCATCATCAAGCGAAACCGCGTCAGGGATAATCATCAATGTCGGTTCCTGTTCCTTTTCGAACGGTGTAATGCCACCGCGCAACATGTTCTGATCAATCCCCTTATCGTAGCCGCCTACAGAGCAGATATAGCAGGTTGTGCCACCGTTCTGGAAGAAGATCCGCATGGAATCGTAAAGGCGGAACGCCGGCTTCGCACTAAGGACAGCCTTGGCGTCATTGCTATTGTCTTTTTTATAAGTATATCTCACGGACGGAGCTCCGCCGAAGATGTTCAGGTATTCGGCAAAGGACGTGATACGCACCGGCTTGTAGATTAAGCTGTTTTTGTTGTATTCCGTCTTTTCGGTATAGCCGATAAAGGCAGGGACTGCCGTAGCGACTTCTACGACCGATCCCGGGAAAGCGTCCTTCTCGACGAGATAGACGCCAGGGGTTTTGTATGCTGTTGGCATTTATGATTCTCCTATTTTTATGGATTAACAAAACATTCTGCGACAAAAATCGAGCCTCCGTCCTGACCCGTTTTTGTTTTGGCAATAGACTTTGCGTTTGCATTCGGAAGGCATTTCATCAAAACCTTCGACGTCGCTGAGTCAAGCAGCTGGAACCGTGGAGGCGCCCCACTTACAATCGGAATTTCGCGTTGAGATACGTAAAGCGAAAACCTCGATGATCTTTCAATACACTCAAACCGCACCGGGTCATCAGTCTTCAACGAATCATTTATGAGCAAATTTTTATTCGCATATGCGCCAGAAACGCAATAGCACCACCTCAATTTTTTCGTCGGTATCTTTACAGTACATGTAAGATATTTTTCATGATTTATATATTCCGGTTCCAAAACAACTTCAAGCAAAAAAAGCACACCAAATATCTGTTGCAATTCAGGCAAAGTGCTTTTTTTACGCCCCTTGACACACACACCATTTGAGCATGACACATTCGCAATCGGGAGTTCATCATGAGCAACATTATCAAATCTCGTCACATTCCAGACCTCCGAAATAGAAGCCCTGACGAAAAAGGAAAGCGTCATTTTTTTTGAAATAACGTTTTGATGAGGTTTGCAAAAAGCAAAAATTCGGACTTTCCCATCGTAAATACGGCAGAGAAGCCCTTCCCTTCTCATTATTTCCGCAGTTTCAGAGGACGGGGTTACATTAAAACCACAACAACTCCCGTTGTAGTACTCATGGCATAAAGATACATCGACGATTCTTTCGTATCCTTCACGTTTATCTTTTTGATCCATTATATCAACCCCAACTCTGAATTTTCTGGCAACCGAATGACATACGGCTGGTAATACGAATAGTTTCCACCAAGAGCAACTGTTTTTAGGCGATAAACAACAGAAGGAACATATTTTGCACCAACCATTCCCCACAAATTGTTCAACTCTTGCATATTCAAGTTTTCCATGTCAATTGCTATTTTTTCCAAGCCCTCAGGCAAGTCTGGCGAATTCGAGCGGTCGAAAAAAGAATGATCCATGAAAAAACCAACCGTTTTCGACAAATAACGCAACGAGTCCAAATAATTTCGGCCTTTAAAATTTGCGGCAATAACAAAATACAGGTTTAAAAAGACCATTTTTGGCGGAACAACAGCTCGATCGCCAGACACTTCTGGGACAGAATGATTCTGCATCATACTATCCCGCTCCATATTCACAAGAAAGATGTTCAACTTATTTACTGCGTCTTCATATTCTTTACCATCATTTTCAAGCATTTTCGAAACAACAACAAGATCTTCACGGACAGACATTTCCTGACGCAAATGAAGATTTAGCCTCATAGCCAAATACTGTAAAGAAGCTCCTATCATATTCTATACAAGTACCAACATTTATATTTTATACACATACATTTATATGCATTTTTTCATTTAAATTCATTCTCCTTAAGTCGCAATATAACATTCTGTCAAGCTTTTTGTAAATTGTAAAATTTATTTTTCTACAGTTCATTTGTTTTCATAAACAAAAGTTTGTATAAGCGCAAATCAACAGATTTCCAGGCGATTAAACTCATAAAAAATGTCAACATTTTACAATAATTTTACGAGTAAAAATCGAAAAATTGTTATGCGTACGCAAAGATCTGCATTATACAAGCAGCGTTATAGGTAATCCATATAATACGCACAAAAGCAAAAAGACCTTTCGTGAACAAACAAAGCTCCACAAAGACGTCAAGCCATCAAAAAAGTCTGTTTTTTGCAAAAAAACGGCAAAAAGGCAGCTTTTGTAACAAAATTAACAGATTATTTTACAATAATACTATGTGATTAGGACCAATTTTATATTAAATTAAGCCCATGTTTGAGCAAATTACAAGGCAAGAGCTGACCTCTCGCCAAAAAGATATATTGTCTCTTTTACGCAAGGGACTCACAAATACAGAAATAAGCAAGACTTTAGGCATTTCAGCGAACACCGTTAAAGTGCATCTTGCAAATATTTATAAAATTCTCGAAGTCACAAACAGGACCGAAGCTGTTTCTACGCAGAACGAGTCCGCCATAAAAATCGATGATTTAAAAAAAGATTTAATCATCGTATTCAACAAAGAAAACGATTTTGCAGCAACGCCAAAGGCGCAAGAACTTTACCTGTCCGTTGTCGAATCATTCCATCAATACCACATATTCCGTATCATCGATTTTCCAGAAAAAGATCTTGTGCCGGGATTTGTCATTAGCGTTTCTGCAACACGCGACAACGAAGAAGTTCTATTCATTTCCATCAGGCAAGGTAACTCTCGAGAATTACTCTGGACAACATCAATCAAAGTCAACAGCGATGACATTCTGTTGTTAGCACAAAAGACTTCAATGCTTTTGTTCAGAAGCTTGGTACTTGCAACCGCTAAAATGAAGTACACCCCCTCCAGTTCCATCCCCTATTGGTGGTATGCTTCAATGTACTGCAACGTCAAGCTCGAAAACCGTTGCAAAGAATCATTCGATATCAGCAAGAAAATGCTCACGCCTCTTGCGACAGGCAACGAATACAATGAACAAGCCACCTACATGTTGTCGATGGCTTATTACATAGCCTTCCTTGAAGGCTGGGGCGACATGCAAACAAACAGCCTCGCACTGGGAGAGCTTGCGCGCAAGGCGATGTACAACGCGCCGTATTCAGTCTATTCAAAAGTTATCATGGCCTTCTACAACACGACCATCGGCAACAAGGCCGAGGCTATCGCCTACCTCCAGCAGACCATTGAAGAAACCCCTCTTTTCATTACAGCCCGCATACACCTCATACAAATTTATCTGCTCACTGGAGAAGAAGAAAGAGCGCTCAAGCTTATCGATGAATGCGAGTGTCTAATTCCAGAGACTGCAAACAAGGCTTCAGTCACTCATGCAAGGTCATTGATTCTTTTTCTACAAGGTCGATACAGCGAGTGCAAGAATATAGCCAAACAAGTTTTACTTTATACACCCAACGCAATGGCAGTCCGCCTTATCATGATAGCATGCTGCTATAAAATGGGTCAAAAAGCGGAATGCGAAACCCAAATCAAAAAACTATACGAGAACCATCCGTCCTTTAGCCAAAACGACATAGAGCAGCTTTTAGCCGGTGTCGCCCCGCAAAAGAAAGCCTTTATTATGGAATCACTACAAGAAATCTTCAAAAAATAATACTAAAATAATACATAAAATAACCCCATATAATTCCAAGGATAAACACTCCGTAACCATACAAATTAGTACATACAAACGCCAAATCAGGTTATTGCGAAATAATACCATTTGATTCTACCTTTAGATCAGTTCTTAAGAACAACGAATCAATCAGTTCTTAAGACATGCTCAAACAACCAAAAAAAACAGGAGAAAAATCAAATGGATAGCATCCGCTACTTCAAACTTCACAATTCGGCAGCATTCGTAGTACGCATCGGAGTCGAAGTCACTGACAACGACGGCAAGATTTACGAAGTTGAAAAAGATGGTTACGACGATATCTGTGCCGGCGCCGAAAGAACATTCGATTTGAAGAACGACCCGAACAGAACCATTGCCCCGGGCTATAAAGTACGTTTGAAAGCCATTGTTGTTGGTGGATCAGATAAACTTGCTGAGGAATCTTTCATTTACGACCCGAATTCTTCTAAGACGGCTCGTTACAAGATTACCGGTTCCCTCTTTGGCAAGACCCTCCATTTCGAAGACTGCAACTAATTTTTAAACAAATTAGTAAAGCAAAAGGTGAAGACCCATTTGAGGTTTTCACCTTTTTAATACTCAATATAATCCAAACGGGTTATTGCGAAACAGCTATTATACATTTATTTTTGATTCTACAATTAACAAAAAACTTTATACAGGAATAAAACATGAATACGCAAAATGCGCCCCAAAACGAAGAAGAAAAAGAAATCGAACTCAAGGACTTGAAACCAGGTGACATTCTCATTTTTGATGGAGAAACAGACGACCTCATTTCCCGCCTCATCATGGCATTTACCAATTCCAGAGTTACACACGGCGCAATTTTCATGCAAAACGGCGAGAACGCGGCATTAGCAGACGCTGGGCAAGACGGCATCAACATGCATCTTGTTACAAGCACTCCAAACGCCCGCGGCGTACACGTTCGCCGAATCACCAAAAAAGGCGGTTTCGGAGACGATTTCGACAAGATCGTGGCACCGGTCACTGATATCGCATACGACTACGTCAAGCAGGGACTCGTTTATCCTTACTCGAATCTGGTTTTGCTTGCCATGATCCTCATTTACAAGGACGTTTCTCACGTAAGCCTCAAGCAAGCTGCAATTATCAAGTTGTTAAAGCTTGCTGCCGCCGAACTGAAGACATTGATCGATGAAAAATACCACGATGGCAAACACACGATGGTTTGCTCTTCATACGTGTACCAGTGCTATCTGGATGCATCCAAGAACAATCCTGATTTGAAGATCAATATTAAAAACGGCGACGTTGACGCCAATCTCAGAGCCGGTAAGCGCACGGCAACGCTTTTGGATCTTTACGCCGAACACGCTGCAGAATACAACTTCAACAAGACTTTCACCGCAGAAAACGACGAACCGGTAACGGAATCCGCCCAAGAAGTTTTGGAAGATCTCGTTGACGAGAAAAACGAAGATCACGTTTACCTGTTGAAGAGTAACTTCTTGAGCAATGCCATCGAAGATTTCTTGAAATCGCTCTTGAAGGCAAGCGGCATTGTCGTTGACAGCATCAAGGATTTGATTGAAAACGCCAAGAAACAGCAGGCCATGTTCGTCACACCGCACGACTTGTATTGCCACACGACAAATACGGTTTCAGTCGGTAAAGTTCCTCTTGACCGACACAGCGAAAAATACAACCCGTAATAGTATAAAAAAAAAGCCTCAAACATAGTGCTGCAAGAGCTTGAAAAGGATCCACCTCCCCAAGGAAAGTTCTTGCAGCATTTTTTATACAGAAAAAAGCGGGACAAAGCCCGCCGAAATGTAACTTGCTGAAAGCCGAGCGTTAGGCGCTCACGCTTAACTCGCTCACGGCAAGTGCAGGCACTTTGTAGCTTGCAAACGGATCACGGTATTCATTACCGACCGCCACGATGTTCTTGATGATATCGAAGAAGTTCCCGCTGAGCGTGACACCATCGACCGGATGTTTAATAGCCCCGTCCTCGCACCAGAAACCGTGTGCCCCGATGCTGAGTTCTCCGCTCACGGAATTGCAGCCGGAATTGCCTTCCAGGCGCACCACGAGCAAACACTTCGGGAAGAGCTTCAGAAGTTCCATCGTCGTCATGCTTCCTGGCGGTACGAGCATGTTGTAGAAACTCGTGGACATCTTGCTACCAAAGCTGCGAGCGCCATTGCCTGTCGTTTCGCGGCCCGCCTTGGCGGACGTTTCTAGGTTGTAAAGAGCCGAATTGAAAACGCCGTTTTCAACAACCTTCACGCGTTTGGTGAGGCAACCTTCGGAATCGAAATAGAACTTGTGCTCAAACATTTCGCCGGTCGGATCGTTCCATAGCGAGAACACATCGCTTGCGACTTTTTCGCCTTCCTTGCCGTCCAAACGGGATTGTCCCTTTTGCATGGTTTCAGCGAAAAACGGTTGGTTGTACATGCCGAGGAAACGCGCCGAGATGCGTTCCGAAAGGATTACCGGAATCTTGCCGCCTTCAATTTTCTTGGCGCCAAAAAGTTCCGTAGCGTATTCGGCGGTCTTGCTTGCAATTTCATCGATCGAAAATTCGTTCCAGTCGCGGCCATTCTTGACAAAGTTGCCAAGCTTCTTGATGCCACCCCGGCTTGCGACAGCACCCGCACCCGCAGAAGCGCAGTTCGAACGAGCTTCGTAGAAAAGCCCCGTGTTGTTTGCGACAACAGAATAATCACGTTCGATATCGCCACCGAGGTACGGGATGTTCTCGATTTCCTTGGACTTTGCAAAAGTCGCCTTTTCAAGTTCGATACAGAAGTCCTTCATCGTTGCAAGGTCGAGCGATTCCAGCGCCGGATTGTAATTCGGTTCGCCCTTCGGGAGTTCAACGGCCTGCGGGAGCGTAATGTCGATTTTTTCAGTCCACTGCGTGTGGCAAAGAGCGTCCTTGAGCGTCTGGCGCAAGGCTTCGTCTGTGAGGCGTTCTGTATGCGCATAACCCGGACGGCCATCCTTGATGACGCGGACCCCGAGACCTACGGAATCCGAGATTTCGGTATTCTGCACCTGGCCCTGGAAGACGGACAAGCCTTCGGAATGAGTGTTAGAAGCGATGACATCGAACTGTTCGGCTTCGCCCTTGGCGAGGTCACACATAAAAGAAACGGCATCTTTAATATTCATATCGCAAGTATAATAATTATATAGTCAGGCAAAACTACTCTAATTTGTCATGCCCGCCTCCGAGCGGGCATCTCCCATCTATCGAGAAGCGCGGCTTTTGCGCTCGAGCATTTTCCAGTAGGCGGCGGGGCTGCCGGTCACGGATTCGAGAGCGTTCGCCATCTCAGTCGAGATGCTGATTTCACCTGCAATGAGCTGGTCGAGCATTTCTACAGAAACGCCCACCCTGCGGGCAAATTCCGGCTTGTCGATTTTAAGCCATTCAATTCCTTCGAGGATTGCCTGTCCCGGCGTCGGGGTTCCATGTCTTGGCATAGTTGTTCTTATTGCAATAGTTAAATCAAGTTAATAGTTACTAGTTATTAGTTACTAGAGAATCTAGAAAAACAATCTAGTAACTAGTAACTTAGAACTCAGAACTCCACACTCTTCCAGCCTTCGGCACCGAAGCGGAGGTCGCGTTCGACGAATTCCCAAATCAAGAGTTTCTTGCCTTTGAGCACGCTAGCCTTGCGAGCAAGCTTTTCACGGACAAGCGTCGAGGCGCCGCCGTCGCTTACGATGGATGCAACCGGGCGGTTCATGTTCTTCGCGAAATGCGCAATCCATCCGGCGTTCACCGGCGAATCGGTCTGGTAAATGCGGCTGAAGCTGTCACCTAGAATCAAGATTTCGGACTTGCGGAAATCGTCCTTGAATGGAGTGACTGTGGTGTCGTAAAGCACAGTGTCTCGCTCGCAAAGTGCAGACTGAGCAATAAAGCAAGAATCGTTCTTTTTGCAAGCGCTCTTTGCCGCTTCGACACAAGTCGAATCCATCGGGAGTTTTTCGGTGCGTTCCTTGATATTCTGCTGCGAAACCACGTGTCCCGTCACCTGTTGCACCTTGAACACGCCGAACTTGTTGAGTCCACTCATCTCGCCCACGTCGCCCATGCGGTCTGCAAGGGAATCAGAGGCAATGTAGCGCACATCATCAGTTTTGCGGAATTTGACAGTTCCAGCATCCACCATCTCGCGGACTTTCTTTGCAATCACGTCGGCAGCCAGTTCAGCACCGCGCGGTGTCCAATGCGTATCGTCGTTCAGGTAGAGCGCACCTTCAACAGAATCGCGGGACTTCGCCGCCAAAAGCGGCGTGTACAAATCCACCGTGTTAAAGCCTGCACGCGTGAGCGAATCCAAAATTTTCTTGCCATGCGATTGGAGCTCGGCATCATTTTCACCCGCGGCAGTTCCGGCAGCATTCTCAGCACCAGCATTTCCAGCACCCGCAGCACCCGCGACTCGAGAATCGCGCCCCGTCAAGCGTTCGGTATAGATGCTCGGCTTGCCCGGCGTAATCACCACCAAGAGTTCCACGCCCTTCGCCTTGAGCTGTTCGCGGAACCTTTCAATCGCCTTCACCGGATTGTCGAGCTTTGCACTGCGAACATCAAGCGGAGACGGCTGCACCAGGAATTCCACATCCTGGCGGTAAAAAAGCCACTTGTCTTCGGGCTTGGCCTCTTCCCTGCCGCACGACTTGCCGATGCATTTGCCAGCAGCGCCGAGAACGACCTTCTCGCCCGGATCGCTAAAGAGGTTCCAAACCGCAAGCTGGTACTTCGGACGCAACGCCAATACAATCGCACTCTCGTCGTCAATCTTATTTTCAAAAGCACGCAAATAGCGGCTCGTCCACACGCCGTAATGCTTCACGTCCAAGAACGCACGCCACAGCGACACATGCCCAAGGTCCGCCACGAGCGACTTGATGCAAGAATCCGCCTGCGGGAAAGATTCCGGTTCATCCTCCAGCTTCGAGAGGAGCGTATCCGCCAACTTGAGACTCTTGTAACGAGCTTCAGCGGTATCAAGTTCGGCATACGTGTTCACCGAAAGCACAGCCGCTTCCAAATCCGAAAGCGAAGAAGTCACAGGCTCCAACGCTTCAGCGACCTCTGCACCCGCAGCAATCGCCTCGCGCGCCGCACGCCATTTTGCATCGAGCGAGTCCGCAGCCGCAGCGACCTTTTTCTCGCGCACAATCGGAGTGTAAACCACGTCCTTGAAAATGTCAAACGGCTGGAAGCGCTTTTCACCACGCAAGTCGGCAACCGCCTGTACGCCAAACGGGAGCAACAAGAGAACTGAAAATACAATAACGGATATCAAATATTTCTTATTCACGAGAAATAAGATAGAATTTTGTAAAATAGTTACTAGTTAATAGTTAGTAGTTTTTAGTGATATATCGTAGGAATATATGTCGTTATAGAAGTTGATGTAGTAAGGCATGTATTCTTTATAGAAATGCACCCTAAGCGTTTCAACACCAACGAACATCGGAATTTGGAAAGCTAAGCAGGAATCGTTGAGGATGCTTGATTTCATCGAAGTTTCCCACGCTACAACAGGTGCGTCAACACAAATTTTAACGATTTCGTTTTTTTCTACTTCGAGCCAGTTTTCTTTGTCTAAAGTATCGCGGCTCACGTCAAAAGTTCTTTGAATTTTATTTTCGGGAATCTTTTCCAGATTCTTTCTCGGCTTGACTCCTTCAACCGGCTTTTTCAGCAAAATCGGACCACGGAATCTTTTTGCAAGTTCAACAAGCTTTGAATACTCCAAGCTATCCTTATACGCACCGCGGCTTTCTCCATGCTTGTCGTAATAGAACTGAGCATTCGCAAGCGCAAAGCATAACGTTAGGAACAACAAAAATATTTTCATACAATTGAATATATAAAAAGTGGACTGGGATAGCTTGGTCCTTCATTTGTCATTTAGATTTTACTTCAGTCCATTTGGCGTTGTTGCCAATATTGCGGATTAGGCGGAAACCGCCGGAATATTTAGGAAAATAATCGTTCGAAATATAACCATAATTAATTCTTTCTAAGTCAGAACGATGAATTCCACCTTTTAAACATGCTGGGCAATCATCTATACATCTGAATGGGTTTCGCTCTCTTTCTGCGATACTGCGAGGATCTACCATCAATATTGCATTATCTCTTAAGACATTATGCTTTTCAAATAGAACTTGTTCTTCAACTAATCCAAACATATCATATAGGCCAAATCCATTAGGTAGCAATTCACCAACAGGTCCTGATTCAAAATCATTTTTGCACCAATGAAAAAATGATATTATCTTTTGTAAAAGACCTAAATCCTTTAAATCAAAACAATTTACTTTATCTTCGAATTTTGCGTATTTAGAAATTTCGTTAAAAGAAGTTGAATTACCCCAGGGTGCATTATTCTTTTTATCTCCTGCACGAGCAAGCATAACCCATTCGTCGTAATAAGGAAGCCGATAACCATCAGAAGAAGAATCTACAGAGACTTCAATCAGTTTGTTTTCATGTTCTATGAAATCCTTGTAAGCGATAAAATAATGATGATTTGGCACTTCTTTTTTCCCATTCTGATTGACTTGTTTCATTCTGTCAATTCGTACAGATTCACTATGAGTGTTTGAAAAAATATAATATGGTTTTAGACCATTTCGAACACTTCGAATATTGGCATATTTCATCGCTAAATATAATGGAATCGTATTTACTGCTGCGTCATGGACAATACATTTTTCATTATGTGTTCCCGTTTCTTTTCGATTTACCCAAAATTTTATAAAGTCATTTTCCATGGTATCTATTTTGGGTGAATTCGGAGGAATTTCATCCCATAACAGTTGTAAAAAATCGCAATTGGTCACAGGATATTTATCAACTAAATAAGAACCTGTAACATATATGATTTTTTCTTCATAAGGAATCATTTGATAAGCGTCATTTCCGTATAAAGTTTCTTCATCTTTAAAATTCAAATATTTCATCCCGACAGTAAGATTGATTTTGTGGGAACTGTCAGAATCAGGATACTTCACATTAATTGGGTTGACGCCAACAAGCGTTGGAATTTGAATTTTTAGACACGAATCGTTTAAAATTTCTGTATCCAACGAAGTTTCCCATATTTTGACTTTTGAATCTAAGCAAATTTTTACTGTTTCGTTCTTTTCGACTTCTAGCCAAGTTTCCGAACTTAGGGAATCACGTTTTAAATCAATGTTCTTCAAATCATCGGAACATGATGTGCAAAATAGCGAACAAACAATCAGAGCAAAACAAATTACAACTAAACGCAGATTCTTTTTCATACAACGCAATATACAAAAGTAACGTCATTTGCTATTGTCCACGCATGCCCCGCTCCTGCCTAAAAATATTTTACAAAGTTTTCATGAGCCAAACGGCTTGCTGAAGCGTGTTAATAGTATAGGGGGCAAATCATAACCAACCCTCTAAAGGAATTGTAAATGACCGAAAATAATACAACATCAGAAAAGAGGGCCTACTATATCGTCACGAACGCACAGGGCGAAGAGTTCTTGCTTCCTTATTACAGTGAAACGTTTCGCGTACTGATGGATGACAAGGATACTATCCGCGACATGCTCAACTGCCTGCTTGGGCTAGACCGCGACCATGAAATCATTGATCTCGATTACGAGTTCGAAAAAACCATTGACGTTTTCATGCCGGAAGATGATTCCGCAAGACTTGACGTGTGGGTAACCACCAAGGATAACCGTTATTTTAATATTGAGTAGCGTACGAGCCGAATGTTGCAAATACAAACTTGTTTGTATTTATTACTGAGGCGAAGTCGCTGACGCTAAAAGCGTCAAATGCAAAACCGGAGTCATCCATTCTTTTTGGATCGCTTGCAACTCTACAATTCTTACCAGACGTTACGTGGCAAGTACGAATATAACAGGTCAACGTATTTCAAATTGATGGACGAAAAGGAGCGTAAGGTTCATTTTTATGAACTACCTGAAACGGTATCCATCTGGCTCTGTAATTTTTCGATTCTCAAGTCTAAGGATATTTTTAAGGATACCTGGGCGGTCTATAGCGAGGACAACGTCAACCACAGCAACTCAACACATCGGGCGCTTCCCATTTTCAGTAAAAATAGATATATTATAGTAGACCTTCCGAATTTCAAGAAACTGCGAAAAAACATCAGTTCACGCGAGGACTACTGGCTGAAACTCTTGTCGCAGGGACCGCTTGAAGTTCCCGAATCGAAGGACCCGATCTTTAGGGACGCGCTCAACCGTTTGCGCGTAAGCCGCATAAGCCCTGAACTGCTTAAAGCCTTGGAGGAACATATGTTCGACAAACACGCTGATGAAGCTATCGAAGCCGAAATTTGGCTCAAAGCAGAAGCTAAAGGGCGAGAACAAGAACGTGCTAAAAATGCCGCTCGCGACAAGAAAATTGCCGAGTATCTTCGTTCGTTAGGTGTTTCGGAAGACAGCGTTGCCAAGGCGCTTTCTATCAAATAACAGCTCAATCCACCCCTGAAGTGCATATAAAAAGAGGTCGTTGGGCCTCTTTTTGTTTTGCGCGGTCCCCTACAACAATCTGCACATGTGAGCAAATACTCCAAATCTGCCAAATTGCACGTTTTATCGCCTTAAACGCCAAAAGTCATTTTCAAATAATGAAAAAAAACTAAATTTGGCTTCACTATGAATACTTCTATGAACGATTTATGGGTGGGTGTCGACGTAGGCTCCACCACTGTGAAAATTGCTGTAGTCGATCCCGAGACATCTAA